>JADMIO011638300.1_pt1 | contig 128103 bp, 84 predicted proteins | sample 8958161 | NCBI WGS metagenome assembly JADMIO01 (sample SAMN16585339, study PRJNA669376) | soil metagenome | isolation source: Crop rotation soil | place: USA: Cullars Rotation, Alabama | collected 2011
GCGACAACTTGTCCACGTGGAATTCTAAGCTTAGGATCCCAATGTGCTGGAAAGCGGCTTGGCGGCGAAGCCGTCGGCCTGCAACTCGCCGAGCACGGCGTCGGGATCGGCGCCCGCCAGGCTCGGTTGCGATTCGCTGACGCGGCCGGTGCCGAGATGCCAGTTGGCGCCCTCGAGCGACGCTTCGTCATTGATCAGGCGCAGCGCATCGGTGATCACCTGCTCGGCGACCTCCATGGTCGCGTCGGACGGATCCTGCTGGATGTACTGCTTGCCGTCCGGCCCGCGTAGCGGCGCGCCGTGCACACCAACCACCGGCACCTTGGTGATCCAGTCGGCGCCGAGGCTGTAGATGTGCTCGGCCAGCAGATCCAGCGTGCCGGTGTCCTCGATCAGCTGGCGCACGATTGCCGCCTGCAGCGGATCGAGGCGGATCAGTTGTGGGTGGTGGTAGACGACGGCGAGCGCCGCATCGCGAGTGTTGATGTGCAGGTTGCGATTCTGCAGCGCGGCGAGGTTGGGTGCCGGACTCGGCGCGCCGCCGACCATGCCGCTCGCCATCAGCTGCGCCACCGTGACGCGGAAGTAGATCGGCACGTAGATGGTCGACAGGACGATAGTCGAATCGCCGTTGCGCCCTTGCTGCGTGACCCAAATGTGCTGCACGCGCTCGGCCGGTAGGTCGATCGGGCCGACGTAGTGCGTCAGGCGCGCATCGTCGACGCCCTCGAGGTGCGGGCCATCCTCGCGCAGGCGCGCCAGGCTTGCGTCATCGTGCACGCGGAACGCGCCGCGGTTGCCGTCGCTGCCGGCGGCGTGGACGCGATACACGGCAGTCGGGTCGTGGTTGGACAGATCGAGATGCAGGACACGCGCTTCGCGCGTTCCCACCGGGGGCGGCGGCGAGCTCGCGCCGGAGCCGTCGCCGCAGCCCGGCAGCCAGGGCATCGACCAGGCGACGCCGGCTGCCGCCGAGAGCTTGAGCAACTCGCGTCGCGACAGCTTCGGCATGGTGCCGTCAGGCATCGGTTCTCCGTTCAGTCATGGCCTTTCTGCCCGCCGAACAGGGTAGTGGGTCGATCGTTACATGCCACCGAAATGTGTGACGAGCGCATTCGTCTCGGCGCAGCGTCGCCGACGCGTGAGCCTACCCTGAAACCTCGATCAAGCGGCGGCGCATTCCCCGCTTTGAACAAGGGGGGCAGGGGGGATTTTCAGAACAATCCCTGCGCTCCCGGGAAGCGCGTGCGACAGCCGTCACCGATTTGAAGCTGGTTGCCCGCGCGTGGCGCGCGCGAGCAACCCGCGAACCTCAGCGCCGGCGCGCGGACCGCCGCCGCCTGAATGCCAGGTGAGCCAAGGCGATCAGCGTGACGACGGCGAGGACCAGGCCGGTAGCGGATGCCGCGGGCGCCGGAGCAGGCTGATCGCTGTCGCACTCGCCGGCGCGTCGCGGCGCGTCGCAGCGTTGGTCGGGGAGATCGCAGGCCGAGACACAGCAGACCTCGTTGGCGCAGAAGCCCGAGGTGCACTGATCGGCCGCGTCGCAGGCGGCGCCGATGGGCAGCCGCGGCGTCGAGGTTGCGGTCGAGGTCGCGGTCGCAATCGCGGTGCTGGTAACTGTGCCAGTGGTGGTCGCAGTCTCGGTGGTGGTGGTTGCTGCTCGTCGCGGTGTTGGTGGCGGTCGCCGTCACCATCACCACCGCTGCTACTCTCACCATCGAGGTCCCGTAGCATTTGCGCGCGGCATCGAAAGCCGCCCATCGACGTGCCGGCGGCCGTGCCGCTCGCGCGTTGGCGCGCCCGGGGCCGGGTTCACAGCAGCTCGCAGCGCGGCGACTTCTTCCCCTCTGAGTGGCGGCGGGCGCCCCCGCCCGCATCCGCGCGTAGCGCGGAGCACGCTGATGCCCGCGGCTGGTGCGTTATCGAATCACTCGATCGCGGCTCGGCGCTATCGCGCCGATGCGGGCGAGGGCGCCCGCCGCCACTCAAAGGAAGAGGAATCGCGGCACGCCGGGCGACGCAGCGTCTTCGCAGGCAGCGTTTCTGCATCCGCGCGTCGCGCGGATGACTTCACGTCATCGCGGAAAGACCGTTGGGCAGAGGTCGTCGAAGCGGTAGCGCTCTCCCAATCGGCCGCCGCGCTCGAGGAAGAGCGCCAGGTTGTAGTGCTGCCAGATGCCCGGCTCGGACACCGCGGAGACCTCAGCATCGACGAAGTGGATGGCGAGCGAGCGGCGCATGCGGTCCGAGATGTTCGGTCCGCTGCCGTGGAACGTGAGCGGGTGATGGAAGCTGACCTGGCCGGCGCGCATGACGATCGAGCGTGGCTCGGCCGCGCGCCCGTCGCCGAGGCGAGCGAGCTGGGCGTCGCGATCGGTGCCGAAGAAGTTGCTCGCGCCGGGGAGCAAGCCCCAGGTGTGGCTGGCGGGAATGATCTGCATCGCACCGTTGGCATCGTCGACGTCGTCGAATGCGACCCACGCGGTGACGAACGCCGCGTGCGACGCGACCGTGTCCCAGCTCGCCCAATCCTGATGCCAGCCGATCGTCGTCTCCGCCGGTCCGCCCGGCGGCTTGTAGAGCAGCTGATCCTGCCAGAGCCTGACCGACGCCGCGCCGAGCAGCGTTGCCGCGATCTCACCCAGGCGTGCATCCGTCGCGAGCGCCGCGAGGTCGGGATCGGCCCACCACGCGTTGTCGATCTTGCGCAGGTCGTGCGCACCGGGCTCGAACGGCAGACACAACATCGGCGCGCGAGCGCTGCGATGCCGACCCGCGACGACGTGCTCGGTCGCATCGAGGAAGCGCCTGATGGCCTCGGGCGTGAACAACACCGGCGAGGTCCACTGCCCTTCCGCGTCGTAGGACGTGCGCGCCGCGTCCAAATCGATCGCCACCATAATTCCCAACGTGCCAGTGTTCGTTCTGTCTGGAAAGTGGATCAGCCTCGAGCGATCGCGTGGCTGCACGCGTGCCGACAAATCGTCGCAGCCACGCGATGTGCGATTGCGCGGCAGCTCGGGCTGGCGCGCAGCGACGCGCAGCGGAGCGACCTGCGGGGATGCAAACGCAGACGCCCCGCTTGTCACCGTCACCGGGCGAGGCCTACGATAATGGCGTGCGAATCTTTCTTGCCGGCGCCTCAGGCGTGATTGGTCAGGGCCTGATTCCTCGCTTGGTTCAAGCCGGACACGTCGTCGGCGGTCTGACGCGCTCGCCCGGCAAGGTCACGTTACTGGAGCACCTCGGTGCCGAACCCATCCTATGTGATGTCTTTCAACGAGAGGCGCTGATCCAGGCGGTGCGCGCCTTCAAGCCGGACGTCATCCTCAACGAGCTGACCGACCTGCCGGACGATGTGGCGGCGATCAGTGCACACGCGGAATTGAACGCGCGCATCCGCAGCGAGGGGAATCAGAACCTCATCGAGGCGGCCCGACAGAGTGGGGCGCCGAAGATCGTCGCGCAAAGCATCGCTTGGCAGCTGCCCGATGGCCCCGATGCTCTGGCGGTCGCGGAACTCGAGCGCTCCGTGCTCGCGGCGGGCGGCGTGGTGCTGCGCTACGGGCAGCTCTACGGACCCGGTACCTACCATGAGCGGCAGCCACCCGCGGCGCCTCGGGTGCACATCGACCGCGCTGCCGAACGAACGGTGGAGGCGCTGGGTCAGCCAAGCGGCATCGTACTGATCACCGACTGAGCGCTGCGACTGCGCGACCGCCAGCGAGCCGGGCAAGCCGGTGGAAAGAGCGCTGCGCGCTCGCGTACGCAGACCAGCTGCAGTGTCGAATCGAATGGCGCGTATGTCGACCGCTGCGACGCGCGTCGTTGGCACCAACGGGCGGACCACGGTCCGCCCCGAACGCACCGCGACGGTGAGCCGCCGAGCGCGCAGCCTGGAGAGCGGCGCCACCACCGGCCATAGAATCTACGCTGACGCACGCCGGCGCCTCAGGTGCAGTGCGGACCGAACGGATTGAGAGTGAACTTGCACTGGTTCGACTTGCACTCCTTGCGGTGCCAGCACTTCTCGCCGGCGTTCTTTTGCGCGCGGCAGACGTTGTCGGCGGCGATGAACGGGACGCGCAACTTGCAGTACTCGCCGGGCGCGCAGCCGTTGCCGTCGCCGTGGCAGACGCAGTTGCCCTCGGGCAGGCCGCAGAACGCGGCGCTGCCGCAGATCAGCGAGCCGACGCACTCGCCGTCGAAGCGACACGGGTCGCCGAGCTGAGCACTGTTCGGGCAGTACACCGGCTTGATCAGCCCGCCGAAGCACGAGGCGTGCGGGTAGTTCAGCTCACGCTGCGCCTTTGTGTAATAGGTGCCGATGCCGCCGATATCGATGTCGTTGGCGAGGTCGGCCGGCCCGATGCGCTGCGGCAGGTTGTTGGCGCGCATCCACATGCGGACGAATGTCTCGGCCGACTTGCCGAGCAGCGGGTCGACCTGACCGCTATTGAGGCCGACGTTCTGCATATCCTTCAGCACGTCGATCTCGTATCCGGTGTCGGCGAGCCCCTTGGTGTCGTAGGCGGTGCCGAGCTTGTTGGTCTGCAGGCGGGCCTGACAGATTGCCTCCGCCTTGAAGCCGGCGGAACAGGCGCCGCCTGGGTTCTGCCGCGGCCGGCCGGGCAGGCCGCGGTCGACGAAGCGCGGCCGCGTATTCTGCGTGAACGCATTCAGGTCGGTGCCCATCGCCATCGGCACCTTCAGTCCCTGGCGGCCGAACTCGTACGCCTGCGCCAGTGAGCGGCTCGAACCGGCGCAGTTGTTGGTGACGCCCGAGGGCGTGTAGTCGCGCTCTTCAAGGAAGCCGATGCGCAGGCCGACCAGACCGCCGCTGCGGCGGATCTTCTGCGCCACCCAGGCCGGCACCGAGTGCTCGATGACGCTGTGGTTGGTGCCGCCGCCGAACTCGGGTTCGAGCTCGCGGAACTTGGTGTGCGAGTGGAACAGCGGGTAGTACACGTTCTGTTTCGCCAGCTGGTAGGTGCGCAGCATGGCCGCCTCGGGCATGTGGGCGATGTCGATCAGCATGCCCTTCGCCATCAGCGCCTGCACCAGCAGCTCGCCGGCGGCGGTGAGGCCGCGCGTGTTGCGGCAGACGCCGTCGGCGCCCTCATAAACGTCGAAGCCGAAGCGCGGCCACGCGCAGTCGAAGTCGATGTGGCAGAAGGGCGGGCCGGAGCGGTTGTGGGCGAACTGGAAGACCTCGAACAGCGGATTGATCAACGCTGCGCCGCAGAAGCCGTTGTCGGTTTCGTGCGCCAACTGCACGGCGCGCACGTCGTACGGCGGGTCGTAGTACTTCTGCACGATCGCCTGGATGGCGGCGGCGTCGGGCGGATTGGCGGGGTTGGTGAACAGGCTATTGAACAGATCGCTGGTCTCGATGGCGAGCACGATCGCCAGCTTGTTGTTGTGGATGATGTTCACCGCGTCCTGCGGATCGAGCGCGATCTGCGCCCAGCTGGCGTTGGCGGCGGCGAACTGATGCGCCAGCGCCAGCTGCCGGTCGACGTCGTCCATCTCGTCGCAGCCGTTGAAGTTCACCGGCGTGAGCAGCTGGCAGAACGGCGTGAAACCGCCGACCGTCACCACCAGCAGGTTGAGCCCGGCCTGGTGCGCCTTGAGCACCGTGTTGCGCTGCCCGCGTTGGTGCGCGATCACGTCCCAGCGCGGCCACCCGCTGCCCGGCGAGCGGCGCTTGAGGTGGAAGCCGGTATCGCCGCCGCTGCCCGGGATCTTGGCCAGCAGCTCGGAGAAGACCGGCGGTCCGAGCGCTGCCACCAACCCGAACGCCACCAAGGTGTCCGGCACGGTGGCGATTAGCCCGCTGATCTGCGGACAGGTGGCGAGCTCGGCGAGTACCGGGAGCAGCGTCGTGACGCGGCCGTGCGGCGGGAAGTAGCCGCTGCCGTCGCAGGTGTGCAGCGGCGCGGCGACCGTGCCGTTGCGCCAACGCCCGCCGTAGGCCTGTTCGTCGAACAGGTGATGGTGCACGTCGGCGGCGCCGCGCAGCTCCAGCGTTGGCAGCATCGGCGGGCAGTCCTCGCCGAACTGGCCGGGGATGCACTGGATGGTGCACAGGTGGTCGTCGAGCCCGTCGTCGACGCAGGGCGCCGGCGAGACCGGCTGCACCGGCGGGATCGCAGTGGTGCTGCTGCAGAGCTCCGGATCGAGCGGCGCGAAGTGGCAGCGATGCTCGCTGGTGGCGCAGGCGTCCTGCGTACACGGATTGCCGTCGTCGCAGTCGCTGTCTTCCTCGCAACACGGTGCGATGCTGTTGCCCTCGCGGTCGGTCAGCCAGTCGCCGAAGGCGGCGCCGTACTTCCAGTCGTGGGTGCAGCCCTCCTCGGGCTCCGGCGTGATGCCCGGCGTCGGCGACGGGGGTTGCTCGAAATCGGCCTCCGGCTCGTAGGTGACGATGCGATCCTCGGTACAGAAGATGCCGTCGTCGCAGTTGAGCGGCTCGCTTGGCTCGTCGCCGGGGTTCTTACGCGATGGGACGCAGAGCTCGTCGACGTCGACCAGATTCAGCGTCTCGGCGCCGAACTGATTGTTGGTGTACAGCGGACCAACTGGGCCGGGGAACGTCTGCGGTACGACCTCGGGCGGCGTGTCGGTGCCGGCCGCGGGCTGGATGACACGCGGCGAGAGGCGCACCGCGTAGCACATCAGATGGGGCGTGTGTTGCGGGGCGCCGGGATCCTCACCGCGCTTGTTCGCCGGCGCGCACAGGCGAGTCGGCGCCAACACGTCGATCAGCCGTGCGCCGAATTGATCCTCGACGCGCACCGCGGGAATCGGCGCGAACGGCGCCGCGCCGCGCGGCAGCTGGATCGCGTGGCAGAGGAAGTGATCGACGACCGCGGGATGCGGCGCCGCCGGGGACGCGCTGAGGTTCTTGGCGGTCGGCACCAGCAACGCGTTCGGCGCCAGCACCTCGACCAGCAGTGAGCCGAACTGGTTGACCACCTGCTGCGCCGGCTCCGGTGTGAAGTCGCCGCGCAGCGTCACCGAGTAGCGGCGCAGGTGGTCGTCGTGCGTCGCGGCGTCGGCGGCCTCGTCGTTCTTGCTCGCCGGCGCGCACAGCACCGGCGGCGCCGCGACGTCGACCACCACCGGCCCGAACTGATCCTCGACCATCAGGCCGGCGATGGGCGTGAAGCTCGGCGCGCCGGCCGGGCCGGTGTCGTAACAGAAGAAGTGGTCGAGCCCGCGGCACTTGCCGGCGCGGTCGGCGGCGAACAGCTGCGCCACCTCGGCGGTATCGAGGGCGCGGTTGAACACCTCCAGCTCGTCGATCCAGCCGGCGAACCACTGGTCGGCGAGCTCGCTGCGCCCGATCAGCAGGTCGGCGCTGCTGTCGAGACTGCCGGCGCGCGGCGCCGGCTCGTTCAGCACCGCGGCCCCGTCGACGTAGAGCACGAGTGCCGGCTGGCTGCCGCGTCGCACGGTGACGGCGACGTGATGGGCGCGGCCGTCGGCGAGGTCGGGGCCGGCGGCGACGTAGTTCGTACACGATGCGCCGCTGCGCGCGCAGGTGTTGTTGCCGGTAGCGCCGTCGGCCAGTTGCACACCCAGGCGGCCGTTGAAGAGGAAGAGCTGATAGCCGCGTACGCCACCGTCGACGCCGCCGCTGTCGCGTTTGTCGACGATCGGCCGCACGCCGCTGCCGGCGCTGGCGTCGACTGCGATCCAGGCATCGAGCGAGACGTCGCCGCGGCCGACGTTGAGCGCCGCGGTGTCGGCGACGCGCACTAGGCTGGCGGCGCCGTCGAAACGCAGCGCGCCGCCGACTTTGCCGGCCACCGGCAGCGGCGCGTCGGGGAAGCCGATCGACGCCGGGCCGCTCAGCCCGGGATGGTCGCTGCGCACCGCGTTGGCGACCTCCGGCCCGCCGCCGTCGTCCATCGGAAACCAGGCCACCATGCCGTTCGGTGCCTGCACGCAGCGCGCGACCGGGCAGCCGCCGAGCGCGCCGTTCACGGCGCGCAGCAAGTCGTCGATGGTGATGCGCCCGTCGCCGCCGGCGTCGCCGGCGCGACAGGCGTCGAGCGGTGCGCTGTCGAGCGCGATGCTCACCAGGACGATCAACTCGTCGATGGTGATCGTCCCGTCGTCGCCGCAGTCGCCGCTGCAGGTGGCGCCGGCGCGCGGCGCCGTCAGCAGCGCCAAAACGATCACCGTCAGCCGGGCGGCGCACCAGAACCGCGTGATGCTGCAGTTCGCCCTGTCTCGCATGACTCTCACCTCCGCCGTGTTGCTCGCGGCCGTGGCTGCGCGTCAAAGCGACGTGTAACCAAAATGATCGTCCATCGCCCAGCGCTTCTGGTCAAGTGCCGAACAGACGAAGATATCGTCTACTTTGAGCGGTCCGCCGTCGGCGCCAGCCCGCGGCGGACTTTGCGCAAACGAGGTGGCTAGATGGTTCGTTGTTGGCGTGTGAGCCAGAAGGCGGCTGGCCCAACAACGAACATCCTGAAGCAGCCGTGGGGAGCCAGCTACTTCCTGAAGCGCCTACTGGATACGCACGACGTCGTCGCTCGCGGTGCTGCCGGTGTTGCCGAACCAGACGTTGCCGGCGCGGTCGATGATGGGGAATCCGGCCGAAGCGACACCGGTGGTGTAGCGCCGGATGTTTGGAGTGGCGGCGAGATTGCCGCTCAGCCGTGCCACCAGCGTGCTGTCGGCGCCGTTGCCATTGCCGAACCACAGCGCGCCGCTTGCGTCGCGCGCCGGGATCGACGGACCGGGAATGCCGGTGTCGAAGCGCGTGAAGCGCGGCACGCCGGCGAGATCGCCGTCGATGCGCGCCACCAGGGTGCTGTCGCCGGTGTTGCCGAACCACACCGCGCCGGCGTCATCAACGATGCCCGTCCGCACATGCGGAATGGCGCTGTCGAAGACGGTCACGGTAGGTCGACCGGCGAGATCGCCGCCGATGCGCACCAGCGACGGCGAGTCAGTATCGTTGCCGAACCAGATCTGTCCGAGCGTATCGAGCACGGGAAAGTCGGGCTTGCGTACGCCGGTGTCGAACGCGTCGATGGTCGGCACGTCCTGCAGATCGCCCGACACGCGTACCACCGCGCTGCTGCCCGCGCCGACGAAGTTGCCGAACCACAGGTTGCCGTTGTTATCGATCACCGCCGTGACCGGATTGAGCGTGCCGGTATCGAACGCGGTGATGGTTGGCGTGCCGCCGAGGTCGCCGCTGATTCGGACAATCAGCCGACTCTCGCCGTCGAAGCTGCCGAACCAAATGCTGCCGTGGCGGTCGACTACCGGCCAGGCGGGATTCGCAACCGGCGTGGCGAAGCTGTCGACCACCGGCGTCGCGGATAAATCGCCGCTGATACGCACCACGTGCGTGCTGCCGCCGGTGCCGCCGAACCAGACGCGCCCGCCGCGGTCGACGGTCAGCGTCACCGGCGACGCCACGCCGGTATCGATCGCGGTGATGGTCGGCACGCCGGACAGATCGCCGCCGATACGCACCACCGACGAGCTGGTGCCGTCGGCGTTGCCGAACCACAGATTGCCATCGCCGTCCTGCGCCGCCGTCACCGGCTTCGGCACGCCGGTGGCAAAGCGCCGCAGCGAGGCCTGTCCGCCATCGCCACACCCGCCCGCCACCCCCAGCAGCACCAGCAGCAATCCAATCCTCCGCGCACATCGCCCGCGCATCATTCGCCTCCACCGCATTGCCGCACGACGGACGCCAATAGCGCGAAAGCGGGGCGGGCGCATTGCCGATTCGATCCGTGATGCGGTCAAGGATTCACACGGAGCCACGGAGCCACGGAGGCACGGAGGCACGGAGAGATGTTCAGAAGCGCGTCCCCCCTTTGAAAAAGGGAAAAAGGGGGGCAGGGGGGATTTTCAAAACAATCCTTACGCTCCAGGGAAGCGCACGCGAATAGAGCTTCCCCGATCTTGAGTTGCCCGGCCCGCGCCGACGCATCGCTCACAGCCGACAGCGTCAGAGAGGCCGCCTCACATCCACTTTAATTGGCGGAATACGGGTATCGCGATTCTTCGGGGATCTCCGGCCCCGCCGGTGGCGGAATTAACAATCCACAACGCCACAACCTGCGGCCGAGCCAGGCCGCGATTTGCATGAACGCGACCTCGTCCGCTTTCTTGGCGCCTCGATTCCGCGCGCACGCGGGTGCTGCTCGCCGAGCAACTCGATCGCGTGCCGGATCTGTAGTCCAATCCGATCGGGGTACCGAATCCATGCTCGACATCAGCACGTGGGATCCGCGCGATCTCAGCTTTCGCACCGATCCGTATCCTTGGTATCGCGCGCTGCGCGAGCGTGCGCCGGTGCACCTCCACCCCGAGGTCGGCTATGTGATCTCGCGCTACGCCGACGTCGATGCGCTGCTGCGCGACCCGCGCTTCTCCGTGTCGACGCCGTCGCCATGGCGCGAGCTGCTGGCCGAGCAGGCGGTGCCCGAGCTGCGCATGCTGGGCGAGAGCACGCTGTTGTTCATCGATCCGCCGGTGCATTCGCGGCTGCGATCGCTGGTGTCGAAGGCCTTCACGCCGCGGCGCATCGCCGCGTTGCGGCCGCACATCGAACAGGTCACCGACGCGCTGCTCGAGCGCCTCGGTGCCGAAGAGTTCGATCTGCTGCGCGAGATCGCCGAACCGCTGCCGATTCTCACCATCACGCATCTGCTCGGGGTTCCGGACGAGGATTGGTCGCAACTGCACCGCTGGACGACGGCGATCACGGCGTTCAACGAATTGCCCGTCGACTTCGCCGCGCTGGCCGGCGCCAACGCGGCGGCGCGCGAGTTCAACCACTATTGCCAGTCAATCATCGCCGCGCGTCGTGCGGCGCCCGGCGACGACCTCGTGTCGGCGCTCATTGCAGCGGAGGACGACGGGCAGCGACTCAGCGCCGACGAAGTGATCGGCATGCTGATCCTGCTGCTCATGGCCGGGCACGACACGACGAAGAGTCTGATCTCCAGCGGCGTGCGCGAGCTGCTGCGCCACCCCGAGCAGGCCGACCTGCTGCGCGCCGATGCGAGTCTCGCCGGCGCCGCGATCGAAGAGCTGTTGCGCTACGAGAGCCCGTTGCACGTCGCCTCGGGCGGTGGTCGCTGGGTCGCCGAGCCGATCGTGCTGCACGGCGTGAAGCTGGAGCCGACCGTGCCGGTGCGACTGCTGTTGGGCTCGGCGAATCGCGATCCGGACATGTTCGACGCGCCGGATGCGCTGCGACTGGATCGCGAAGCCAAGCCGCACCTCGCTTTCGGCCGCGGCGTGCATTTCTGCCTCGGCGCCGCGCTCGGCCGTCTGGAGGGGCAAGTGATCATCCCAAAGATCTTGCGGCGTTTTCCCACGCTGCGCCTGGTCCGCGACGATCTCGAATGGCGGCCCTCGATGGTGACGCGCCAACTGGCGACGCTGCCCGTCACGCCGCACCGTCGGTAGCGAACGTCTACGGTTGCATCACCGAGAAGGCGCACCGTACCATCGCGGCTGTCGGCATGGCGCGCTACCAGAGGTCGGAGGCACGAGTGTGCGGGTTGGGAGCCATGGGTGGTGAGCGCTTCGGTCTAGGGCTATTGGATTAGGTTTCGATTCCGATCGTTTGGGGGACTGCGGGTTGGGATGCAGTTCCATTCAGCAGGCTATCGGTGTCAGCGCAGTCTCGGGGGGATCTAAGGATGACAGGTTCGTCTTGGCGCCAGCTCGGCGCCATTGTGTTGGCGGCGGTGGTGGCAGGGTGCGGGGGGAGTTCTTCAGATGGGGGCGGGACCCGAACCCCGACGCGGATCGCGACCGGCACCGCGACCAGCGTCAGCACGCCGACGGCCACCAGGACCGCGGTGAGCACCGATACGCCGACGGCAACTCGCACCGCGACCAGCGCCGATACGTCGACGGCAACTCAGACCGCGACCAGCACCAACACGCCGACGGCAACGCCGGATGACCGCACCGTGCCGGCGACGTTCCGGGTCAACCCGGGCGTGCGTCAGGTGACCGTCACCGGGGCAGCGGCGAAGCAAGCGCTCACCCTCGTCGATGCCACCGGCAAGCGGCTGATCACGTTGATCGCCGATACCGGGGGCAACGCCACGTTCGCCAACATTCCCGACGAATATTTGGTCTACGAGACCGGCACCGGTAACGCGCCACCGAGTGGGACTGGAGAGACGCTGCGCGCGGGCGACGGCTACGTCATCCGCGATGAGTCGGCGCGTCCATTCCAGGTTTCGGAGCCGTTTCACGTGTTCGCGCGCGATGAGCATCCGCCGGTGTCGCTCTACGAGCGCCAGACGCTGAACGGCGTGCCCTGGCAGATCACCGGCGGGGTGCTTCCCCCTCACCAGCCCGACGAGGGCGTCAACTACCTGGAGATGCGCGACGGCACGACGCTGTCTGCGATGGTGCGCTTCCCCGACCCGCGCGCCTACGGCCCCGGCCCCTATCCGACGGTCATCGAGCTCTCGGGCTACGACCCCTCCAACCCGGCGGATCCGGAGCCCGGCTCGATGATCGCGCAGGCCTTCGGCTACGCCACGGTCGGCGTCAACCTGCGCGGCACCGGCTGCTCGGGTGGCGTCTTCGACGTATTCAGCGCCGCCGAGCAGGCGGACGGCTACGATTTGGTCGAGATCGTCGCGCGCCAAGCCTGGGTCCTGCACAACCACGTCGGCATGGTCGGGCTCAGTTACTCGGGGATCGCGCAGCTCTACGCCGGATCGACGCAACCGCCGAGCCTGGCGGCGTTGGCGTCCTTGTCGGTGATCGAAGACGCCTGGCAGATGTCCTGGCCGGGCGGCATCTACAACGCCGGGTTTACCAAGCAGTGGTTGCTCGAACGCGAGCGCCAATCGTCCGGCGGACAGGGCTGGGCGCACGACCGTATCCTCGCGGGAGACCACGAGTGCGAGGCGAATCAGGGGCTGCGCGATCAGAGCGTCGGGTTCGAGGGCTTGGTGCGCGCGCTGCAGTTCCGCCCCGCCGATGCCGACGACCGCGATCTCTCCAAGCTGGTGACGATGATCAATCGGCCGGTGTTCCTCACCGGAGCGTGGCAGGACGAGCAGACCGGGCCGCGCTTCGCGACCATGCTCGGCAACTTCAGCGGCCCCGGCAAGAAGCGCTTCGTGCTCTTCAACGGCCACCATCCCGACGGATACGCCGCGCACAATCTGAGCCGCTGGTACGAGTTCCTTGACCTCTACGTCGCCGAGCGCGTTCCGCGCCTGAACCCGCTCGTGCGGGCCGCGCTGCCGGCCGAGATGGAGAAGAACTTCGGTGTCCCTCTCCAACTCGATCCGGATCGTTTCGCCGATCTGGACGACAGTCAGTACGCGCAAGCGCTGGCGCGCTGGGAAGCGGATCCGGCAGTGACCGTCGACTTCGAAGTCGGCATGGGCGATCCGGAAGGTGCGCTCGGTGCGCCGGTGCCGCGGTTCAGCACGCACTTCGACCAGTTCCCGCCCGCGGACGTCGAGCCCTGGCGCCTCTATCTCGACGCCGACGGTCGCCTCGCCGACGCGCCCGCGCCGGATGAAGGCGCCGACCGCTTCACCTTCGATGCCGCCATCGGCATGGTCGGCTACGCGCAGGAAGGCGCCTACGATTTCATCAAGCCGAGCATCACGCTCGACTTCGACTGGCAGCCGACTCGCGACGGCAAGGGACTCTCGTATCTGACCGAGCCGCTCGCCGAGGACGTCGTGATCGCCGGCTCCGGGCACGCCGATCTCTGGCTGCGCAGCGAGAGCGCCACGGCCGGCATCGAACTGGTGCTCTCCGAGATCACCCCGGATGGCGACGAGGTGCGCATTCAGAACGGCATCCTCAACGCCGGCTTCCGTCAGGTCGACGCGACGCGCTCCGACGACTTCATCATCCAAATTCTCTACGACGCGGACAGCTACACACCGGTGCCGCTGAATCAGTACATCGAGCTGCAGGTGCCGATCTTCCCGGTTGCCCACCCGCTGCGCGCTGGCTCGCGCCTGCGCGTGCAAATCAATACGCCGGGCGGCGATCTGCCGCTGTGGTTCTTCGAGAATGCCGATCCCGGCGGCGAAGGCATCGGCTACAGCATCGGCCGCGGTGGCGCGGTCGCTTCGTCGATCGTGCTGCCGGTGTTGCCGGCCGGCTCCCTGGAGATTCCCGCCGAGCGCCCAATTTGCGGCGCCCTGCGCGGCCAGCCGTGCCGGCCCTACGTCGCACTGGAGAACGCGCCCGGTTGAACGTGATTCAGCCCTGATCTGACAGCAGACCCTTCACACGGAGACACGGAGACGATCGCGCGCGCTCCGTGTCTCAGCGTCTCCGTGTGAAGATTCGACGTTCAATCGGACCGGCTTCGGCAAGGCGCCCCGCGAGCTGCCGAGCTTGTCACTCCTTTTTTCTTGCGCAACGTCTGAAGCAAAGGCCGCAGCCGAGGGGACGATGGGTTTGAGACGGAAGTGGACGAGAGAACGCGCCCGTGAAGATGATCGCCGGCAGCGGCAGCTGTCGCGACGTGAGTTTCTCGCCGGGACGGCGCTGACCGGCGTCGCGCTCGGCCTGCCGCCGTGGCTCTCCGGCTGCGGGTCCGACGACCGCCACAACCCGATCACGCCGACTCCCGGCGTTACGCCCAGCCCGACGCCGACCGTGACGCCGGTGCCGCGGTCGCGCGAGCGGCGCACCCTGCACTTCGACTTCTCGTTCGCGGAGCTCGGCGATCTCCGCTTGCGCGCCTACAGCAGCGCGTCGGACGGATCGCCGATCGTCGCCCACACCGCCGCGTCGCGGGCGCTGGCCCGGCAGCGCGATCCGCTGCTGCTCGAGGTGCCGGACGTGCGGTTGACCCACTACGTCGAGGACGTCGACCTGCCATCTGACGCCCTGCAGTCGCTGCTCGCGACCGGCACCACCGCCGGTGGCGAGGACGCGGTCGCCGCCTTCTTCATCCACGTGCCCGCCGCGGCGGCGCCGCCCGCGGCGCCGCGCACCGTCAACGAGCCGGGGATCGAGAACCTGGTCGTCGGCGTGCCCGGCTTCGTCACCATCTGGGACACCGCGGTTGCCCTGGTGTTCCACGCGCCCGAGATCATGAACCTGAACGTCACCCAGGGCTCGGCCATCCTGAGCACGATCGCGAATCTGCCCTGCAGCCCGGGAGATACGAGTTGCACGCCGTTCATCTGCCCGCTCGCCATCGGCGTCGCGGAGAAATGGCCGGCCACCACCAGCGGCGGGTGGGCGACGCTCGTGCAGATCGTCGACGGCACCACGCCGGTGGTCGACGAGCAGGGCAATCCCGTCTACCGCTACGACGTCGACCCCGACATCGCGCTCACCGTCGGCACGGTGGCGCAGAACGTCCGGACTGCGGTCTTCGGCGACACCCAGTTCGAGGGCACCAACTGGCATCCCACCCAGGGCATCACCACGATCGGCGGCCCGGCCTCCGCTGCCGGAAGCGCGGCAGGCGCGGCGGCGTTCTCGGTCACCGCGGCCTATCCGCCGGGCACGCATCCGCACGGCGTCAAGTTCGTCACCGCCGGCGTCACCGATGCGGGCAACCGCACCGTCCAGCTGCAGTTCCGCAACGACTACCTGCGCTATCTCTCGACCTACGTGCAGTTCGCCAACGAGGCCGGCGACCTGCCGGTGCAGAACCCGACCAGCGAGGACACCGACCGCGCCAAGTTCCTGGCGTGGATCAACAGCAACTTCACGGTGCTCGGCATTCCGCGCCTCGGCGACGACGTGCCGCTCTCCACGGTACAGTTCAACGTTCCCACCGAAGCCTCGATCGCGAAGGTCTACTTCGGCAGCCTCGGCGTCGGCGGCGACCCCTTCTGCCCCGAGGCGGTCGCCGGCAGCATCCTCACCATGATCTTCAACCTCGGGATTCCGACGATCATGCTGGCCGCGGGCGTCGCGGTCACCGCGAGCCTGCTGGCCGACCTGTCGAAAGAGTTCGGCGTCGGCATCGTTCAGATCCTCAAGGCCTCGCTGCCGCTCATCCTGGCGCAGACCGGCATCGACCTGAGCAACGGCATCTTCGGCAGCGCCAATTCGCACAGCGCGAAGGAGGCCCTGATCGAGCTGGGCAATGCCGTGCTCAGCGCGTTCCTGGCCGGCGGCGGCGGCATCGTGGTCGGGTTCCTGCTCGAACTGGGCGTCAAACTCATCGGCGGGATCACCACCAGCCTGATGGGTCCGGTAGGCGTCATCTTCCGTCTGGTCGCCATCGCGGCCGACCTCGCGACCCTGCTCGAGAGCGTCTTCGAGGTGCTCTGCAACCCCGCGCTGTTCATCAACACGCTGACGCTCACCATGACCACCACGGTCACCATCAGCCACGACCCGAACGACTTCCAGTTCCCGGCCACGGCGCGCAACTACGAGGTGATCCTGACCTACGATTCCGCCTCCAAGGTCGCGCACAAGCAGACCGGCACGATCGAGCCGGGCCGCACGGATCCGCTGGTCGTGGTGTTCGACGACGTGCCGTCCGGCGGCATGGTCACGGTCGACGTGTACCTGACCACCGACGACGGCTACATCGTCGGCCGCAGCGCCGACAACGGCACGCCGGGCCCGTACGGGCCGGTGTCGGGCACGCAGGCCGCGATCGCCCTGGCCATCAAAGAGCTGCTCATCCCGCTGACCTCGACCACGCAGTACGTGCACGACGTCAAGCTCGAGTACCAGAACGGCCAGCACGTCTGGGTCGCAGGGCCTGCGCCCACCGCCACCATCACCAGCCTCGAGCAGGGCTCGGACGACGCGCTCAACGGTCTCGCCGGCATCACCCTCAGCCAGCGCACGGGGATGGCCGGTTACGGCTACTATGCCGGCGGTCAGGGCGTGCCGTTCTGCGGGCAGAACACGACCGGCATCATGCACATGCTGCAGAACATCTTCCTCGGCGAGGGCGCCGAGAGCGGCCTGAAACAGATTCCGTGCGGCTTCCAGCAGACGTTCGGCATCGTCTACGACAAGCTCGGCGCGCCGAACGGCAGCCGCAACTTCTTCGTCCAGCCGACCGAGCTCGGCTATCTGCTGCAGTCGGTCACGCTCGCCGGCACCACGCCGTTCGACCTCGACAACCCGCTGACCTGGGGCGTCTTCACGCGCTCGCTCGAGTCGCTCGCCGTCGTGCCGACCGGATTCGTGGTCGGCGTCGACCGCCAGAAGCACAAGATGCAGATCCTCGAGCTGCCGGCGGCGCCGTCCAATCCCAGCACCGCCCCACAGGCGGTGCCGTTCGCGGTGTCGAAGATGGGCTTCGGCACGCGGGCGGGTCTGCTCAACACGCCGGTGGCGGTGACGGTGATCGACGCGGCGATCCTCATCCTCGAGGACGGCAATCAACGCATCCAGGCGGTCGACACGTCCGGCAATCCGGTGCTGCGCTTCCAGAACGGCACCACCAACATCGTCGAGCTCGAGCAGGGCGCCGACATCGTCTACCTCGACCTCGGCGTCGAGGGCTTGGGCTACATGTACGTCCTGTCGTTCGTGAACGACGGCGTGGCGGTGGCGGACTACCGGCTCGACGTCTACGACCCGCAGGGCACCTTCCTCACCCGCACCACCGGCATCGCGGCGGCGCGCATGGCGGTCGATACCTTCCGCAACGTCTACACGCTGAACTACGAGACCATCGCCGGGGCGCCGCGCGTCGAGCCGTCGCTGTCGCAATGGAACCCGTGCGCGCCCGGCGCCTGCCCGACCCCGTCCGCCGGATGAGCCCGCGATCCCGCTCCCGCGTCATATTCGTCACCGCGCTGCTGCTGAGCCTCGCCGCCTGCGGCGGATCGAGCTCCGACACCACCGAGGTTCTCCCCGACGGCGCGGACGACCCACGCGCCTACAGCGAGGAGTTCCTCAGTCGGCATCCCAACGCGGTGCTGCGCCCGAGCCACCTGGCGATCCTCAGGCTCGAGCCGACGCGAGGCGCGCAGGACACCGGCACCGCGGACGGAGTGGACGTGCTCACCTACCGGTTCGAGCGCGCGACCGAGCTCGATCTCGTCATCGATCCGAGCGTCGATCGGATCGGCAGGCTGGTGCTGCGCAGCCCGGGCGGTCATGAGTCCGTGCTGATCGGCAGCGGGATCCTGCATGTCAGAGTGGCCGCCGGCCGCCACACGCTCGAGCTCCATCACGCCGACGCCGGCAATGCCGCCGCGCCGACGCAGACGGTGTTCGTGCAACCGGTCGCGGCGCCGGGCGCCGCCCTGCGCGCATCGGCCAACTGCGTCGGCTGCAACTTCAACGGCTCATCGCTCATGAACCAGACGTTCGACGGCCTCGATCTGAGCAACGCTTCCTTCGAAGACGCCGACGTCGAGTCCTGCACGTTCGTCGGCGCCACCCTGAACGGCACGACATGGACCGCGGCCACGCTGCGCAACGATCAGTTCACCGGCGCAGCCATGCGGCAGGCGGCGCTCTATTCCGACGTCGCCATCCCGACCGCCATCTTCTCGTGCGACTTCCGCGGCGCCGACCTCACCGGCGCGTTCCTCGACCACACAGAGATCTCCGAATCGACCTTCGGCGATCCCGATCCGACCAAAACGGCCAACCTGACGAACACCTCCTGGAGGACGCTGGACGATCCGTGCTTCGTCACCCAGCTCGAGCTGGTCGACTTCCGCAACGTCAACCTGAGCGGCGCACGCTTCCTCGGCGCCGTGATGTCGGGCGTCGACTTCTCCGGCGCGGCGATGACTGGGGTCAGCCTGACCGGCGGGCCGGGCGCCTGCACGATGGTCACTCCCTCCCAACCCGTGGTGACCATGTGCGACGCGCAGTGCGTCTTCGGCACCGAGCCCACCAGCGGCCGCACGACCGACCTCTCGAACGCGATCCTGGCGTCGACCGATGCGCCGTCGGTGCAGCTCGCGGGGCAGCAGCTGTCCGGCGTCGTGCTCGCCGGCGCGCAGCTCACCGCCGGCGCGTTCGACGGCTACGATCTGTCCGGTTCCAACCTGACCGGCGCCGATCTCACTGGCACGCACCTCAACGGCGCCAACCTGCAAGGCGTCACGCTGACCAGCGCGATGCTCGACAGCGTGCAGCTCAACGGCGCCAACCTCGACGGCGTCGATTTGCACGGGCTGATCATGACCGGCGCCCAGTTCAACAACGCGTCGCTGTACGAGGCCAACCTGCAGGGCGCCACGCTCGACAACGCGCAGATGGTCGGTGCGCGCTTGAACCTCTCCAACCTGAAGGATGCCAGCCTGCGCGGCGTCGTCGCCGGCGTTCAACCGGGCAGCGGCGCGCAGGGTACGCAGCTCGGCGGCGCCTACATGGTCAACGTCGATCTCACCGACGCCGACCTGCGCAGCGCCGACCTCTCCGGCGCGCACCTCTACGGCACCTCGCAGCTGGTCGGCACGCTGCTCGACTCCGCCGACTTCAGCGGTGCGATCTGCGCCGGCGCCGCGTTCAGCGGCAGCCTCGACGACACGGTGTTCAACCAGGCGGTGCTGGTCAACGCCACGTTCAACGGCGCCAACCTCACCGACGCCAAGTTCGACACCGCCTACCTGCAGGGCGCGAACTTCGCGACCAGCGCCAGCGTGCTGGGCGTCACCCTGCGCAACGCCGCCGTGTCCACCGCGCCCGGCGATTGGACGTTCACCGAGCAGGACGGCACGCCGTTCACCTACAGCTACGACGCCACGCAACTCGGCGCCCTGGCGACCGACCCCAGCGTCATCTGCCCCAACAACGCCAATGGCCCGTGCACGGCGGGCACACTCACCCCGGTCGACAACGGCCCCTTCCCGCCGATCCCGCCCTGCGTCCCCAGCAGGGACTTCTGCTACGAGAACTGCCTCGATCCGCCGAACTATACCAACCACCCGCCGTGTAGCTGAGCGCCGTCGCGACGGGGGCCGAGAGCTCGTCGGTACCTGCGGCTTTGCCAGCCGCGCGGGAGACTGCAACCAGCCACACAAACGCACCGCTGGGCCGTGTCGGGTGCAGCGCTTTGTTAGGCGGCATGCGGATCACGCGATCGGAACGAACGACTGATCAGGATGCGGACTACGTCCGAGCTTTCGGCCGCGCTGAAAGCTCAGGATAAACTCGGCCTCGGGGTGACGCCTTCGCCGTACGGTCTCAATGAACGCCGCATGATCGTACGCGACGCGGCGATGCTCGATTCTGGTTCCATCTGCTGACGCGTGGAGCATGACGTAGCTTGCTCTCAGGTCAGGTGCAGTCGGATTGCTCACGCTCCCAAGATTGATGACCCAGACATTTCCGACGAGACAATGAAGCGGCTGGTGCGTATGCCCCACGCAAACGATGTCCGCGCCACATCCGGCGATCAGCTGCGCCATGTCGGACGGACTCCGGCCAGGATGGATCCCTTCCCCGTCATCAGAGTTCGGCGACGCATGGACGCCGAGAAGGCGAGACCCATCCGGCAGAGTCAGCCTCGCCTCGAGCGGAAGCCTTTCGAGCCAGTCGAACCAGCCCGCAGCTGTGACAAATCCTCGCGTCCACGCGAACGAAGCGGCCACCCGGGCGAACAAGCCGACGAGATCGGCATTGGCCTGCGCGTCCTCTAGAAAGGGCGGTGGGCCCTCCCCCGTGACGACGTAGCGATCCGTGTTTCCCCTGATAATCGTCGCGTTCTCGAGCCCAGCGAGGCGCTCAAGGACCGCAACGGGTTCGGGGCCTATCGCCGCGAGATCGCCGAGCGCCCAATACGTATCCGCGCCGAGCGCCCGGGCATCAGCCAGCACCGCATCCAGTGCGAGGCGATTTCCATGGATGTCTGAGAAGATCGCTATCCGCACTCTGTCGCCCCCCTAACGATTACTATCAGCGGCGGCGCTCCCGCCGTGTGGTTAGGCATCGTCTCTCTGCTCTCTGCAAATGTGGCCAGATGATCGAACGCACAATGAAGCTCTTGCTCGCGGTAGTCCCTTTACTGCTGCGTGTTCGCCGCGAAGAAAGGCGGAGCGAGCTGGGCTTCGCGATCTTTGGCGCGGCGTGCGCCGGCGGCGGTAACATGGCGCTGGGCGGCCGCGGCGGAGTGATCGCGTCAGCCAGCGTGATGTGCGTCGAAGGCGCGCACCGCCGAGTTGAAGGTCGGGAAGAAGGACCCCGCGCCAAGCGTGTCGGTGACGCCTGCTCGATCGAGCACGGTCCTGACCTCGGTGCGCAGGGTGGCGAATCCAAGCGTCACGCCGCGTTGGCGCAGCTCGGCGACGAGATCGGCGATGGCGGATGCTCCCGTGGCATCGATGGCGTTGATGGGGCTGCCGTCGACGACCAACCAGCGCGCATCAGGGCGTGCGGATACGGTTTCAAGCACGCGCTTCCTGAAATAGGGCGCGTTGAAGAACAATACGCCGCTGCCGAAGCGGTAGAAGACGAGCCCGGGCTGCGTGGTTGAGCCTTCGTAGCGTGCGACGTTGTGGAAGCCCTCGAGTCCCGGCACTCGACCGAGCACGGCGTCCGCTGGCCGTGACGCCTCGGCAAGGAGAAAGAGAATGGAGAGGACCACGGCGACGAAAATGCCGTGCAGCACGCCGAACGCGACCACCCCGAGCATGGTGACGACTGCCACTGCCAGTTCTCGCCAGCTGACGCGCCACAGGTGGCGCATCTCTTGGACGTCGAACAGGCCGATCGCAGCCTGAATGAGGATGGCGCCCAACGCCGCTTTGGGCAGGTAGGCCAGCGGCGCGGTGAGGAAGAGCAGCACGACCGCCATGACCGCGGCGGCGACCAATCCCGTCATCTGGCTGCGTCCGCCCATCGCGTAGCTCATCGCGGTGCGCGACTCGGTGCCGCTGACTGGGAAGCCTTGCGAGATTGCCGCCGCGATCTGGGCGGCGCCAAGCGCGAAGAACTCCCGATCGGCATCGACGTCGTACTTGCCCTTGGCGGCGAAGCCGCGCGCGACGACCATGGCATTGCTGAAGCTGAGCAGCGTCACGCCGAGCGCGCCGCCGAGCATCGTCGGAACAAGCGCGAGGTCGAAGGTCGGCCAATGCCACGGCGGCAGACCGCTCGGCACGTGGCCCACGACCGCCACCCCCTTGGCCTCCAGGTTCAACCCCTGCACCAGCGCGACGCCGAAGACGACGGCGACCAAGGGCGCGGGAACGCGCGGCAGGAAACGGCGGGTGAGAAAGAGAATGCCGAGTGTAAGCACACCAACCGCGAGCGTCGCCGCGTGCGTCTCCGGCAGTTTGTCGACCAGCTCGATCAGGCTCGGAATGATGCCGTGTCCCTGCATCGCAAAGCCGAACAGCTTGCCGATCTGCCCGAGGAAGATGTGGATGGCGACCCCGTTGAGGAAGCCGACGAGGATCGGTTTGGAGAGAAAGTCGGCGACAAAGCCGAGCCGCAACAAGCCGGCCGCGATGCACAGCAGGCCGGTGCAGAACGCCAGCGCCACCGCGAGCGTTGCCAGCGAGTCGGGGTCGCCAGCCGTCAGCGGTGCCAGCGTTGTCGCCACCAACGCACAGGTCGCCGCGTCCGGGTTGACGATGAGGTGACGCGAGGTTCCGAAGATGGCGTAAGCCGCCAACGGCAGAATGGCGGCATACAAGCCGACCACCGGCTGGAAGCCGATGATCTGCGCATAGGCGAGGGCAGTCGGAATGGCGACCGCCGCCACCGAGATTCCGGCGACGAGGTCGTGCGACAGCCAGTTGCGCTGGTAGCCAAGCAGTTGGTGCAGTCCCGGCGCAACGCGCGCGAGCAGCGGCGGTGCGCTGATGATCGGAGTGGGCGTTGGTGGCGAAGACATCGCGAGTCGCAGTTGAGTCCCGTACGCTCCAATACCAATGGTTTCAGGGGCGACGGCAAGCAACTGCAGGTAGCGTCTGGCCGGACTCAAGTTGTTCGACCGCTAGCGGGCGGTGCGCATCTGGTTTGACCGCCGGTCCAAGCCTCATCTAACTGACCCGTGTTCAAGCTTGTTATACGACGACTCGGCGGCGCGCCTGCGGCGCAATTCTTCCTCATGAGCCTGCTCTGCGCGTGCTCGGCGAGGGAGCCGATGAAGGCCGGCTGGCAATACGATCCCGCCGCGACGTTCGTCGGCCTGCGCGCCTACGCCTGGGATCCGGATCCGGCGCGACGCACCGGCGATACCCGCAAGAACGACGGCCCTGACAAGCGCATACGTCAGGCGATCGACAAACAACTCGCTGCGCAAGGGTTCATCTTGCTGCCGCCCGAGCAGGCCGACTTCTGGGTCGGGTACACCGTGCGCCTCGTCGACGTGGTGAAGACGTCGTCCGTTGACTCGACATCTGCGCCCAACCGCGCGCAGGGCGGCGGCAACGCGGACCTCTATCGCGGCTGGTTCCGGGGCGGGTCGCAGAGCACGTATCAACACCGCCAAGACGTCGGCACGCTGACGGTGTTCATCGCGTCACCGGCCACTCGAGCGCCAATCTGGCAGGGGTATGCGCGCGCCGAGATACGCCCGTCCGACGATCGCGAGACCCGTGATCAGGCGCTGGCCAAGGCGGCGGTGATGATCTTGGAGAAATTTCCTCCCACCCCACCGTCACCGTCGAGCACCCGGCCGGCGACAGAGTGAGACGCCGGCGCTGCTCGCGGCTCGAGAGACCGGCAGGCCCGCGCGAGAGCTGCAGGTTCGATCGACACGCGAGTGAGCGTGCGCGAGTCTCGGCGCGACCCAAACGCGTGTCGGTAATGCAGCGGCAATTGGTAGGCTCGGTGCGGCGCGATCCGCTCATGTTTCGCGACTCGCAAGCACTTCAATATAGCTAACAAATCTGTTGCAGAATGAATTGCTGATCTGCTACCCGCCGAGGTGTCTCTGGGCGACTCGGCGGAGGGGGCCTGGTCGTCCTAACCAACGAACGCGGGGGGAACATGCCAGGACAGATGCCGTACGTCGCGAGCGTCGCACCGGCGGCGCTCGCCGAAGCACTGCTCAATGGCGACGGATCGGTGCAGCATAAGTTGGACGTGCTGCAGGCGATCAATGCCGCGACGCATTTCATGGACGCCGCACGTCAGTTTCGCGATACACCGCGAGTCCGAGCGTACATCGCACACATCAACACGGACTGGTTCGGTTTGACGCAGACCGCAACCGGCTGGGCGCCGCAAGCGCCCTACAACGCCGATACCAATCCCATCACCGGATGGTGGGAGGAATGGTACATCGAGAACGCCGAGGCCATTTGTCGGACGGCAGTGACCGCCGCGCTCAACCTGGCGCTCGGGCGTAACCCGCAGGGACAGCCGACACGCAACGATCGAATCTCCTTGCTGTGGGTCTGCGCGGTGGAAGGCTTCGATGTTGTCCTGCGCCGCTGGCCGGGCACCACGCTCGTGACCTTCGTGACGCCCGGCATCGAGGGGCAACCGCTGACGCCCGATCTCGCCGCCGGACCGTTCAGCGGCTCGACGGGGTATGCGTGCCCGCCGACCGACTACACGGCGCGCAGCGCGCTCTGGATCGTCGGCGATCGCTACACTTCGGAAACCTACGACGAGTACGTCACCAGTGGACCCGTCGTCACCGTGCAACCGTCCGTCGAGGATGGAGGTATCGAATGAACCGCCGCTCGTTTCTTGGCACACTCGGCCTCGGCGTCGTCAGCTCAGCGGCCGCCGTCGCGCTCGATGTCCGGACGACAAACGCGGCGGAACTGCCGCGCCGTGCAACACCACGCAGCAAGCGCTACGGCTCGCCGCGCCAAGAATCGTGCACGTGCGCTTTCCATCGCGGCCTCGCCGTCAGCGAGGACGACGGTTCGGCACCCGTTTGAAGCGCAAGGCTGAGATCGTTCGTGTCGCGGCCGATAGATCCGGACAAAGATATTCACCGCGGCCACGCCGAGACGCGGAGAGATGCGGACCAACGGGCAGGGGCTCCGCATTTCTCCCCAGCCGATCCATAGGTGTAGCTGCGGAAACCCGGGGCGATCGCTTAGCGAGCCTGCAGCCTCTGAGTATGCGCGTCTCCGCGGTGTGATTTGCTGCCAGTCCTCACCAGCTGAGGATGCGGTCCGCTTCGCGCAGTCCGGTCATGTACGCGCCCGGGACCTGAGCGAAGGCGCGATCGATTGTCGCCTCGCCGGCGAACAACACCTTGCGCTCGATTGGCTCTGCCAAGATGGCGCGGTCACCGAGCTCGGTGGCGAGCGCGAAGTAGGAGTACGAGCCGAGCGCATAGGGATCCGAGTGCCAGCGCGTGATCTTGTAGTCCGTCGGCTCGGGGATGTCGTCGCCGTAGAAATCCCGCAAGCGCTGCATGGCGAGCGCGACGATTTGCGGATCGCGTAGCTTCTCGATGTCGATCGCCGACTGGCCGGACGAGAACGCCATGAGGATCGGTTGGCCGGTGATTCTTTCCATGTTGTGCCAGACCGCGAAGCCGCCTCGCTCGGGCCGGCTGAAGCCGAGTACGTCCGCGTCGTGCTCCCAGAAGGCATAGGGGAATTTCAGGTAGAGCTTGTTCAGCACGCCGCTGCCCATGCGATCGATCGCGCCCTGCTTGCGCTCGGGGAGGGCGGGGGAGAACTCGATCTTTCCCGCCTTGAGCACGCCGATCGGGACGGTGACGATGACGACGTCCGCCTCGTAGCGGCCGCGGGTGGTGGAGATCTGCACCGCATCGCCGGAGTAGTCGATGCGCTGTACGACGGTATTGAGTCGCACGTCCAAGCCGCGGGCTAGGTAATCGGTGATCTGATTGTAGCCGTGCGGGAACGCGGTGTTTTTCGTTCCCAGCTCTTCGCCGGGATCGGTGGGCTCACCGGGCGGTGCGAGCAGCTCGAGGAATGCCTGCGCCGGAATCGTCTCCGAGCTCGCCGCGAAATCGGTTTCGAAAAAGGCGGTGGTGATGAACTGGGTGAACTCGTTCGAGTACCCGACGAGCAGATTGTCCTGCCACATGCGGTCGATGATGCTCTGCACGCTGAGCGTGGGTTGATTCAGCGCCGCGACCAGGATGTTCGACCCGACGCGGAGTTGAAGATCGGTGACGGTCGCGCTGTCGATCTGCCTGGTGCCGCCTGACGTGTCGTGCACGAGCATGTTGGTGAAGTCGGTGTTGACCGTCTGCAGCTCCAATTCCCTGACGAGGTCCTCGAGCACGGGCTGTGTCCCGTGGATCCAACTGGCGCCGAGATCGATCGTCGTGCCGGCGCCGAAGTCGTAGGACCACGTCCTGCCGCCGATCCGATTCCGCGCTTCAAGCACCACGACGTCGACCCCGGCATCGGCTAGCCGTCGCGCGCTGGCCAGCCCTGCCGCGCCCGCTCCGACGACAACCACGGTCGATCGCTGCGCGGTCGAATCGCTTGAGCTGCCGCAACCGCTGATGCCGCTGAGACCGATGGCGAGGAGGATCAGGAGGACTCGGATCGAGTACGCGCTGTCCATCGCGGCCCTATAGGTCGGGACGACGTGAGCCGCCAAACGACGGCGCCGCGCCGCGCCGAGGCGCCTATCGTCCGGAAAAGCGCGACCGCCTCCACGAGAGGCGATCAGCGACAGCTGCTGTGCTCCGCCACGACGGAATCGCTCTGCAAGCGGCGACCCGGAGTCGCTAGGTGTCGCTTCCCCATCCGTTCTCGCCGATGAGGGTTGTGACGTGGCGCCGGATCTCATCGCGGATGGCGCGGACTTCCGCGAGCGGGCGTGCTTTCGGATCGGGGAGGTTCCACTCTGCGCGCTCAACCCCCGGCACAATTGGGCACGTCTCGCCGCAGCCCATCGTCACAAGCAGTTGCGCCTGCGCGGCGAGCTCCGCGGTGAGGCGACGCGGGCGCGCCGCCGACAGATCGACGCCCGCCTCGCGCATCACTTCCAACACCTGCGGATGAACGTGTTCTCCCGGCTCCGTGCCGGCGGACAGCGCGACCGCCTTGGCCGGGTCGGCGAGCGCATTGAAGAACGCCGCAGCCATCTGCGAGCGGCCGGCGTTGTGGATGCAGGCGAAGATCACGCGCGTCACGAGCGGCTCCGCTGCGGCGCGACGGCTGTGTGTTGGCGGGCGACGTCGCTGGCCGCGCTGAGTGGTGCAGGCATCAGCCAGTGAAACAGCAGGATGGCTGCCGCGGCTCCCAACAGCTGCGCGACGATGAACCCCGGCACATCGACTGGGCTGATGCCGGCGAACGTATCGCTGAGGCAGCGCGCGAGAGTGACGGCAGGATTCGCGAACGAGGTCGAGGCGGTGAACCAGTAGGCGGCGGTGATGTAGCTCGCGACCGCGAATGGGACAGCGAGCGACGCGCGCAACCGAGAGCAGCCGCAGATGACGGCCAACAGGCCAAAGGTCGCGACGAATTCGCTCAAGAACTGAGCCGCGCCAGCTCGCCGATGTTGGGAAATCGAGAGCGGCGACAGCTCGAACATGAGGTGTGCGAGGGCGACGCCGGCGACCGCGCCGCTCGCTTGTGCTGCGACGTAATGCGGCACATCTCGCCACCGCAGTCCGCCGTCCGCGGCAGCGGCGACGGTTACGGCGGGGTTGAAGTGCGCCCCCGAGAGCGGGCCGAAGGTGAGAATGAGGGCGACCAGCACGGCGCCGGTCGCCAGCGTGTTCGCCAACAGCGCCAGCCCCACGTTTCCAGCCGCCAAGCGCTCACCCATGATGCCGGATCCGACCACGGTGGCGAGCAGTAGCGCCGTGCCTACCGCTTCGCACACGACTCGCTTGCGAAGCGGAAACGGCGCTTGGCTCATGCGCGCTTGGCAATCTTGGCGCGTGGTGCCCGGGTTGCGAGCGCCGCACGGACCGCCTCGAGCTTGTCCGTCACGACGCGGTAGTACACCCACGCCCCGCGCTTCTCGCGCTCGAGCAGCCCCGCCTGATGCAGCAGCTTCAGGTGATGGCTGACGGTCGGTTGGGACAACCCGACCGGACCGATCACATGGCAGACGCACGCCTCGCCCTCGGGTTGCGCGGCGATGAAGCTCAGCAGCCGAAGACGCACGGGGTCGGCGAGCGCTTTGAGCGTCGTGGCGAGATCCTCGGCGTCGCTCTTACTGAGCGCGGCGTGCAGAACCGGCGGGCAGCAGGGACTGACGGAAGCGGGCATAAAGGCATATTGACATGCTTCGATGTCCCATGCAATCATATCGACACATTTCGATATCCCCGCGAAGGAGGACTCGCCATGTCCAACACGTTCCACGTATCGGTGTACGTCCGCAGCATCCCCGAGGCCGTCGACCACTACCGGAAGCTCCTCGGGACCGAGCCGGCCAAGGTCAAACACGACTACGCGAAGTTCGAGCTCGACGACCCGAAGGTCGTCTTCTCTTTGAGTCTCGGCGGTGAACCCGGGCAGCTGAGCCATCTCGGCATCCGCTATCCGGGAACCGGCGATGTCGCGTCCGAGATGGTGCGCGTGAAGAGCGCCGGCGTGCCGCTCCTGCAGCAGCAAGGCACGACGTGCTGCTACGCCAAGGCGGACAAGTTCTGGGTGCGCGACGACGACGGCATTGCGTGGGAGATGTACGCCCTGCTGGCAGACGTCGAGGCCGAGACGGCGGCGGATTCCCAGTTGCGCAACTTCCTCGGCCAGCAACCGGCCGCGGCACCGCACGCGACAACGCCCGAGGCCGCGACGTCAGAGTCGGCGTGCGCCGTGGACTGCTGCGTCCCGAGCGCGGAGCGGACGGCGTAATCTCGCGGCGCTCGGCGTCGCCAGGGGCTGCACGCCGTTGACTCGCGCGGCCTGACCGCCTGCTGCCTGCTTCGCCACGATCGGATCCAAGGCGAGAAGGAGAGCCACGTGCCAACGCTATTCGACGGACCGGCGTCGTGGACCGGAGCCGAGCTCGCGTCTCGAGCCGACTGGATCCACGTCCTCACGCCGGCCGAAGTCGCGGATATCGAGCGCGTCGTCGCCGCGATGCGCGTGATTGGCATGCAACGCGAATCGCTGACGCGCGAGCACGTTGCGTTCGATGCCCTGACGCCGGCGATTGCCGCTTGGCGAGAGACCCTCGCGCATGGAAGAGGATTCGTCCTCGTGCGCGGTCTACCGGTCGAGCGCATGCCGCTCGACGATGCAGTCGCCGCCTATTGGGCGCTCGGACTGCATCTCGGAACCCCGGTACCGCAGAATTTCAGCGGCGAGGTGCTCACCCACGTCCGAGACACTGGTGCAGATCCGTCGGACCCCAGCACGCGGCTCTATAAGACGCGTGCTGAGCAGGACTTCCACACCGACGGTGCCGACGTGATCGGCCTGCTCTGCCTACGCGGCGCCAAACGCGGCGGCCAGAGCCGCATCGTCAGCTCGGTCAGCGTCGTGAAGGCGATCGCTAAGCAGCATCCCGATCTGGTTCCCGTGCTCTTCCGGGATTTCTATTGGCACTACCACGAGCCGGAGATGCCGGCTCCCGTTCACTTCACGCGTCCGATTTGTCGCGAGCAGGGACGGCGGCTGAACACGTTCTTCATCCCCTGGTACATTCGCCGCGCCCAGGAGCTGCCCGACGTGCCGCGGATGACCGGCGAGCAAGCGGCCGCACTCGCGGCGCTCGAGGCGACGGCTAACGACCCGGCGCTCTACCTCGATATGGAGTTTCGTCCCGGCGACATCCAGCTCCTCAAGAACTCGGTGATCCTCCACAAGCGCACCGACTACGAGGATTGGGACGAGCCCGAGCGCCACCGTCACTTGCTGCGTCTGTGGCTCGCGGCGCCGGACTTCGACGACGGCGACGACCAACTGCGGCGCGGCATCGCGCTGGCGTAGCAGCGCGGAGCGCTCCTGATGTCCGGCGTATTGATCGCCAGCATCGTCCCGTTGTTCGCCGCCTTCCTGCTCGGCGCGGTCGACGGCCTGTACTTCCACCTGCGTCGCTACCGTCTCTTTGCGTTCCCGGAATCGCGCCGTGAGCATGTCATCCATACGGTGCGCGCCTTCCTCGTGCTGCCACCGCTGGCGCTGCTGTATCTCGCCGACGCATCGGGGCTGTGCCTGTGGAGCGCCGCCGCGGCCATCGCCATCGACCAACTCATGCTGGCTTTCGATCTGCGCGAGGAGGCGGCGAGCCGGCGCCGATTCGGTGGCCTGTCGCCGGCCGAGTATCAGATCCACGTCGTCGCAAACGGATTGCACGCCGTCGCGCTGGCGCTCGCGCTCGCCAGCCGGCCTACCAGCGCCTGGAGCCTGACCACCTGTTCGATCGCGGCGTCCGGTCTCCCGCTTACGATTCAGGCGCTGGTGGCCGCGCTCTGGCTCGCGTCAGCCGCGGCGGTCGTGCAACACCTCGTGCTTCTCTTCTCGGCAGAACCCGACGCCGCCGTCGCGGCGCATTAGTGCGGGCCGGTATCTACGCGGCGCGCGAGGAGAACGCAGGGTAGGCCGCCGGGCTCGCGGACGAGTCGGCTAGCGCCTGCGACGCGCGGCCGTTCGTGACGGCGCGATCGCGCAGGCGTCACCTTCGCGGTCCGTAAGGGCGCGTTCGATGGCCGCCATGATTTGCGGCTGCGGCGGTGCGCCGTGGGTGATCATGCGCTTCAAGATCCCGCCCTTCGACGCGACGAGCTCACCATCGAGCCACACGTCGAATTGACCGAAGCCGCCTTCCTCGACGGTGACCCGCGCCTTGAATCGACTGCGCAGCTCGGTCGCCAGCGCTTCGGCGCGCTCGCGATAGCCGCAGGGTCGACAATACGCGATGTGAAATTCCATTCGCTGACGCTCCTGAATGCGACGCTCCAAACTTGATGGCGCGCCATATCAAGCGCGTGGAGCGCGCACGATACAGTGGGCCGAGCTCAGCGCCGACGCCAGCGACGTATCATCTGCACCGCGGCGATCGCAGCCGTCCACAAAGCGGCGGCATTGACGCCGACGGCGCCGTCGAGCGTCACGACGCCGGCTGGCGCCGCCAACTGGCTGAGGGTGCCGTCGTCGGTGCCGAGCATCGCCATGTCGGGCATGCAGATGGCGGTGCCGTTGTAGCTCCCGAGATAGCAGGTGACGTGATCGCCGACCGGCGTGTAGCCGCTCTCGCACGCCAACGGGCAATCCGTGCCGCTGGCGACGGGAGGCGTCGCGCACGTGGGGAATGATCCGTGCGCCACCGGCGCGGGCGCGACGCGACAGGGAGGCGGGCCGCAGGTGAACGTCGGATGCGTCCACACCGAGGTGCCCGGCCCGGTGGCGGTGCAGGTGCCGGTGACTGAAGTTCCTGTCCCGCCGTCGGTGCGCACATACGAGGCATCACATTGCACGGTGCAGGTACCGCCGGTACTGCCCGTGCCGCAGTTGCTGACGACGTGTGGCTCGGCGGCGAGTGGCGCGCAGGTGGCCGGCACGCAGGTCGCGTTGTTGCCGGAATACGCCCCGAGGAAGCAGGTCGGATCGGTGCCGCCGTTGTGCGAGTAGCCGTTGGCGCAGGCCAACGGGCAGGTCTGGCCGCTGGGCACGGGAGGCGCGCAGCTGGGATACGATCCGCCCACGACCGACGACAGCGGAGCCGTGCAGGGGTCGGGCTCGCAGGTGAAGGTCGGATGTGTCCACGCCGACGCGCCGGGTGCGGTGCCGGTGCAGGTTCCAGTGACCGAGATACCGACGCCGCCGTCGGTACGGTGGTAACCGGGGGCGCAACGAACCGTGCAGGTATCGCCCGTGGTGGCGGTCCCACACAGTGGCCTGATGCCCGGCTCGTTGAGCGGCGCGCAGCTGGCCGGCACACAACTCGGCGTGTTGCCGTTGTAGCTGCCGGACGAGCAGGCTGGGTTGGAGCCGCTGACTGAGTAGCCGTTGGCACAGGCCAACGCACAGGTTGTGCCGCTGGCGATCGGCGGCGCGGCGCAGTTGGGATACGACCCTCCCACCGGTGCTACCGGTGCACTCGAACATGGGTCGGGTGCGCAGGTGAACGTCGGATGCGTCCACGTCGACGCGCCGGGCCCGACGCCGGTACAGGTGCCGCTGACCGAGCTTCCCATTCCGCCGTCGGTGCGATGCGAGCCGGACGCGCACTGCAGCGTGCAGGCGCTGCCGGTAGTACCTGCGCCACAGGTGCTGGAGACGTACGGCTCGGCGAGCGGCGCGCAGCTGGCGGCGACGCATGTTGCGCCGCCGCCAGAATAGGCCCCGAGGAAGCAAGTCGGATCGGCGCCGCCGTCGTGCGAGTAGCCGGCGGCGCAAACCAACGGACAGGACTGCCCGCTGCTCACTGGAGGTGTGCAGCTCGGGTACGACCCGCCGGCAGGCACCGGCTCGATCGCATGCTCGCACGGGAGAGGCTCGCAGGTGAACGTCGCGTGCGTCCACGTCGACACGCCCGGCGCGGTGCCGGTGCAGGTGGCGCCGACCGACGTGCCGGCGCCGCCGTCGCTGCGCCGATAGCCGGGGGCGCAATGCAGCGTGCAGGAACTGCCGATGGCGCCGGTTGCACAATCGCTGTTGACGTTTGGTTCGGCGAGCGGCGTGCACGCCGCCGCTTCGCACGTCGCGACGCCGACGAAGCTGCCGGACTCGCACGTCGGGTCGGTGCCGACGTGCGTGTAGCCGTTGGCGCACGTCAGCGCGCAGGTCTGGCCGCTGGGAATGTCGGTGGTGCAGGTCGAGTACGATCCACCCACCGGCGCCGGCGGTGCGGCCGGGCAGGGATCGGCTGTGCAGGTGAACGTCGGATGTGTCCACTCCGACGAGCCGGGAGCGACACCCGTGCAGGTGGCGGACACCGAGGTCTCCGCCTCGCCATCGCTGCGATGCGCGCCGGCGGCGCACTGCACGGTACACGTGTCGCCGGTGGCTCCGATGCCGCAATCGCTGCTGATCAACGGCGTGTCGAGCGCCGCGCAGCTCGCAGGCGTGCACGTCGCGTCGCCGACAAAAGCGCCGTCGGAACAGACCGGATCGCTTCCTTCATGCGTGTAGCCGTTGGCGCAAGCGAGCGCGCAGGTTTGGCCGCTGGGGATGTCGGTGCTGCAGGTGCCATACGATCCGCCCACCGGCGCTAGCGGCGCGGTCGGGCATGGGTCCATCGCGCCGGTGCAGCTCGGATCGCCGCTGCTGTTGCCCTTGCAGAGCAGCTTGTAGCCGCTGCCGCCGGCGATGCGCTTGTGCACGCAGCCGCTGAAGCGGGTGCACAGCCGCGTCGTCTCACCGCCGTTTACGATGGTCGCCGCGACATAGACGTCGCCGCCCGGCGGGTTGGAAATGTCGAGCGGCGTATCGCCGAGGCCCTTGCCGACGAGCTTCAGCAGCGACCCCGGTTTGATGAGGCCGGCCTTCACGACTCCGTCCGTTGGTGCGGTGCGGTTGGCGTACTTGGCCGCCGTCGGCTTGTTGCCGGTCCACTTGCCGCCTTGCGGCATGCGATAGGCGCCGCTGGCGCTATCGTAGGCGATCTCGAATGTCGCCTCGATCTGCGTCGGATCGGTGGACGTCCCCTTGGTGATCGCGACGTCTTTCGCCACGAACACCGTCTTCGCCGTTCCGTTGCCGCCGGTGTCGATGACGATCAGCTTGAGGCCGGCGATCGGGACGTCCGCGGCGAATGCCACGGCGGTACCCAGCAACAGCACGAGAACGGCGAACAAGCGTGGCAGGCGCATCAAGATCCCCCGCGGAAAGCCAGCTGCGTCTGTCGGGCGCGCCGAACCTGCCAACTTCCCAAACTCGGCGAGAATGTACGGCCCGATTGACAGGATCAAGCGCGAATTGCGCCCGCCGTTGCCAAGACCCAGGTCTCGCCGTGACGGTCCCGCAATACGCCGACCGCCGCCGCCGCAACGCCAGGAGACCGACGCGGACCACCACCGCGTTGCGAGCCGCACGGCGTGCGGCCATCAATCGCGCCCTGCTCGTCGCATGCGCCGCGCAGTCGGCCAGCGTTCAACTCAAAGACCGCTGAGGATCTGGCGTGCAGCAGCGAGGTCGTCGTTCGCGTCGTCCTCGCCGAAGCCGGCGAGGGCGATGCGCAGCATGTGCGCAACGCCTTCCGCCCGGCCGGCGGCGAGTCGCAGGCGACACAGGTCGACGGTGGCGCGCAATCCGAACAGGCGCGCGCCTTGTCCTGCGGCAGTCTCGATGGCGCGCGCCAGCAGCCGCTCCGCCTGGTCGCGCTGCGAGTCCTTGCTGAGCTTCGGTGTCGCGCTGGCGAGGACTGCGGCTGCGTGCAGGCGATAGAGCTCCGCGTCGTAGAAGCGCTCTTCGCCGCGCCGCGCCAGCGCGCTCGCCACCGCCGCGCAGGCCTGATCGGGACGACCGACGGCGAGACAGCCGTCGGCGAGTAAGCCGAAGGCGAACGTGACGCCGACCGCTTCCATCGCGCCGAGGCTTTCGGCCGCAACTTGCAGGTCGTCGAGCGCGCCGGGATCGCGCGTGTCGCGGGCGCGCCCCCACCACTGTACGGCGCGCGCGTAGCGCTCGAACAGTTCCAAGCCGGTCGCCGTGGCCTGCGTGTCCAGTTCCGCCGCCCAGCGGCGTGCGTCCTCGGCGTCGCGACGGAAGACCGCCGCGGTGCACGCTCCGGACAGCGCATGGCCCAGGTACCACGGCATCTCACCGCTGCGCGCGTGCGCGACTGCGGACTCGACCGCCGCGCGGCCGCGCTCGCTATCGCCCGACGCGGTCAGCGCCCAGCCGAGCATCGTCAGCGTCGGAATCGTCGGGTCGTCCGCCAACGAAGGCGCGGCATCGATCGGCCTCGCTTGCAGATCCGCCAGCGCCTGCTCGAGATGCTGCAGCGCCGGCAACAGCTCGGCGCGGTAGAAGAGCGCACTGCCGATGAACAGATGCGCGGACACGGTGACGCGATCGGGAGTGTGCGGGTTCGCCAGCGCGATGAGCTGCTCGCCGACCGCGCAACACTCCTCCAGTCGACCGCTGAACAAGAGGCCGGGGCCGAGGGCAACCAGACTGGCAATATGCTCCGGCGAGCGCGGCATCGATTCGCCGAGCACGCGGGTCTCTGCCTCGATGCGTTTGGCTTCGGCCTTCACCTCGCCGCGCACGGCGGCGGATGGAATCGCGTGCACCAGGGCGATGTGGCGCAGCCGCGCTTGGCGCCCCTCGCTATCTGCAACGCGCTGCAAGAGCGCCAGGCCGTAGGCGACCAACGCCTGCGCCTCGTGCGGCGCGCAACGCGCGTAGGCCTGCCGGACCCGTACCTCGATGAAATCGACGGCGCGGGCCAAGTCGCCGGCCTCTTCGTAGTGCATGCTGAGCGGCGCGGCGATCTCGCTGGCGCGCTCCGCGAAGCCCCGCTCGAGGCGCTCGGCGATGCGCCGGTGCAGCTCCTGTCGCTTCAGCGGTGTGAGTCGATCCGACAGCGCTTGCCGGTAGAGCGCGTGGCGGAAGCGCTGTTCGCGGCTGCGCGTACCGTCCGGCCATTCGACATCGTCGCCGTTGACGAGGAAGAGCGCGGTCGCCAATTGCTCGCAGTCTCGTTCGACATCGGCCGCGGCGCGTCCGGTTGCCGCCGCCACTGCCTGGGTCGAGAAGCTCATGCCGCTGATGCTCGCGGCTTCGAGCACATCGCGCGACTGTTGTGGGAGTTGGTCGATGCGAAAGCCGATGAGCGCCCGCGTGCTGTCGGGGACCGCGTTGGCGAGCGTGGCGACGTCGGCGCTGCACTCCCACTCGCCGTCGCGCTGACGCAGCCACCCGCGTCGTTCGAAATCCGCCAAGGCGTTGAGCAGGAACAGCGGGTTGCCGGAGGTGTGCGCGTGCAGCTGCACGGGCAAATCAGCCGGCAACCGCGCCCGCCCGTAGCGGCCGTCGAGATACGCGCCGACCGCCTCGACGCCGAGGCCGTCGAGCCCCAACTCGACGGCGTTGTCCTTGCTGACCAGCTCATGCTTCAGGCGGTTGATCGGATGCTGGCCCGCGATCGCGTCGATCGGGCGGTAGGTGCAGACGATCAGCAAGCGTGCCGGCGCGCGGCGCGCCATCAACCCGGCGATCAGCCCGACGGTGGGTGGGTCGCTCCACTGCAGATCCTCGAGGAACAGGACGACCGTACGCTCGGTGCTTGCGGCTTCGAGGGCGCGCTCGAGCTCGCGCTGCATGCGGTCGCTGCTTGCGGCGGTGACGGCGCGGCGGATCTCGTCGATCTCGTCCGCCGCCAAGAGTTCCGGCATCTGTAGCAGCCACGCCGGCGCGTGCTTGCGAAACAGCGCGCGCATCTCGGCGCCGCCGGCGTGCAGCAACTCCTCCACCGCCTCGATGATCGGCCGCAAAGCATCGCCGGCGCCGTATTGCTCGATGCTCTGCCCGCGCGCCAGCAGGCACGGGCGGATCTGATCGTGCGCCCTGAGCCGCTCGGCGAAATGGTCGACGACGCTGGTCTTGCCGATCCCCGGCTCGCCGGTGACGAAGACGATCTGCCGGCGACGCGCAGCCGCTCGGACGAAGGCCCGCTCGAGCTCCGCCAGGCTATCGTCGCGGCCGACGAACGGCCTCGCCTCGCCGTCCTGCGCGGCCGCGATGGGCATCGACGGCGCAGCGCCGCCGCTGGGACCGATCCAACGGTAGCCGCGCCGATGCACCGTCTGAATGAAGCGCGCCTCTTTCGGATCGTCGCCGAGAGCCTGGCGAAGCTGGGCGATGGCGATGGCGAGCACGGTGTCGACGACGTGCGCATCGGGCCACACCGCATCGAGCAACTCCTGCTTGGTCACCAGCTGCTGCGGGCGCTGCATCAATTGGCGCAACACCAGGAAGGCTCGCGGTGGAACGCCGACCCGCTCGCCGTCGCGCCAGATGCACTCGCCGGCCAGGTCGATCCGCGGTGCGTCGGCGCAGGACACGCTCATTGGCGCGGCATATCACGCGACAAGGAGGATCTTCATCAACTTTGCAAAGTGCCGCCGCGTTAGTGGTCAACCGGCCCTGCACCCACATTCGAACCGCCGCATCGCCGCGAAGCAAGCGGATGAAAAGATCTTCACGGATGAACACAGATGCCACCCAATCGCCCACGCCCCGGGAGAACACAGAAGCGCGATCATCCCTGTGAACCGCCGCGTCTGCCGCGATGCGGCGTATACGAGATCCTCGCGGTCTCTGTGTCCTCATGGGGCGTGGGCGATTGCGCGGGGATCTGTGCTCTCCGTGGTGAATTCCTGATTGAGTTGCGGCCGCTCCACCTTTTTCACGTCGGCGTTCCCGGAAGCACGGCCAACGCCGCCTCGATGTCGCAGCCGTGCCCCGTCTCCTGCATCACCTGACAGATAGTCGAGTGGCCAATGGTGAGAGCGCTGTTGCGGTAGACGGCGCGGAAGCTCGCCGTCGTGCTCAGGTACGGCGGCACGCCGCTGGTCGCGGTGAAGACGAAGGTGATCGAGTTTGGCGCGAAATTGGGGATGGAATCGGCGTCGACCTCGAGCACGTCGTCGCGATAGCCGCGGATGCCGCGCGCCGTATAGCCGGTCACCGCCGGGGTGTTGATCTGCCAATGGAAATTGGTTTCCGGCGCGCTCGGATTGAAGCAGCCTGCCGGGTCGAAGACGAACGCATAGAGCACATTGTCCACCGATCCCTCGATGATGATGGGGGTGATGCTGTCGAGATTGGCTGGAACCTCGTCGTTGAAGATCGCTGTGATGATCGGCGGCCCAGGAGCGACCGCTGCGCCGCTGCAGACGCCGGCCGGCGCGCACGCATCGTTCTCGGTGCATTCCTCGCCATCGTCGCAGGGCGTGCCGACCGCGACGGCAGTACAGCCGGCGGTGCAGCACGTGGTCGGCTGGCCGTTCAGTTGGCCCAGATCGCACTGTTCGCCACCCGCGACGACGCCGTCGCCGCAGATCGGCGTCGCCGTCGGGGTGTATGTCGCGGTCGGCGTCGCCGTACTGCTCGGAGTTGCGGTGTCGATCGCGGTCGCCGTCGGTACGGGCGTGTTGGTCGCGGACGGCGCCACTGTCGACGTCGACGTGGGTAGCGGTGTGTCAGTCGTAGTCGGCGCCAGCGTCTCCGTCGACGTGGGCAGCGGTGTGTCAGTCGCGGTCGGCACCGGCGTCGAGGTCGAGGTCGGGACGGCGGTGTTGGTCGCGGACGGTGCGAGTGTCGCCGTCGACGTGGGGAGCGGCGAGTTCGTCGCAGTCGGCACGCGCGTCGACGTCGAGGTGGGAACGGCTGTGTTGGTGGCGGAGGGAACGCGCGTCGACATCGCCGTCGCCGTGGAGCGCGCGGTGCGGGTCGGCGTCGGCTTGGTCGCGGTTCGCGTCGCGGTTGCCGTGTTCGGCGGTCGGGTCGGCGTACGCGTCCGCGTACTCGTCGCGGTTCGCGTCGCAGTCGGCACCGGGGTCGGTGCGATCGGCACGCAGCGGTTGGCGCGGCACATTTCACCGACGGTGAGGGTTCCGGGCGACTGCAGACAGCTGAGCAGGGGAGCGAGCAGTCCGTCGCGGCAGGTGCCGGCGCGCGTCTCGCAACAGAGCCCCCGAGCGTTGCCCGGGCTCAGGCAGACGGCGAGCGAGAGGGCCAGCACCGAGAGCCCGATGCGGGCGCAGCGGCGGTCGAGTGTGATGGAGATCATCGCTTCTCCTTGTTGGTCGGATCGGGCTCGGCCAAGACGCGCTGCATGAAGCCGAACAGCTCGGCCATCGAGGTGAAGCGAAGCGAGTGGCCGGAGGTCACGTGCTCGACCCGGCCTGCGAGGCACTCTGGGCCCGCCACGGCGGCGATCAGGTGCACGACAAAGGCCGCCTTCGCCGAGAGCGGGGCGGGCGGAACCGGCGCGCCATCGTTGGTCATGGGCGATCGATAGCGGCGACGACCGCACCGAGTCCTAACGATGCCGCTACGTTTCTTTAAAAAGACGACTTCTCTTCAAAGAATTTCGTCCCCACCGTTGGTCCGAGGGCGTACCGCCCGGGCCAGAGGAGCCACGTTGTTCGCTGCCGGCGACGCGGATAAAGGCTGCGTCAGGATCGGGGGAGCCGCATGGACGGATCGCGTACGGCGTTGCTAGCGCTGGGGATCTTCATTGCCACGACGGTGGGCGTACCGCAGATCGCGTCCGCGTCGTGCGTCCGTTGTACGGGCAGCGAGGAGTGTCAGACGCACTGTAGCTCGGCCGAGAACTCGGTCGATCAAGCTCGCTTCAACGATCTCGTCTGCATGCCGCTCAGTTGCGGGAACGCCGTGATACCGCCGACAGGCGTCTGCGGCCAAGGCGGGTTCGTCTCGTGTGCGCCACAGATAGCGTGCTGCCTGCCGGATGGTTGCCTCGACCTGTCGCCGTCCGATTGCGCCAACGCCGGCGGCGTCTCCGCCGGCGACGGCACGTTCTGCCCGCGACCGCAGGGCATCCAATGCACCGCCTGCACAAGTGCCGCGTGTGCGGACACGGTGTGCACCGGCAGCGCCGATTCCGGCTTGATCGAATACTTCTTCGCCCACGCCTGCGCGCAACAGTGCATCAACCTCGCGGGTAGCACCGTCGCGTGCGGCGGCGCCAACCCCGAGTTCGACAACTGCACCACCCCGACCGGCGGCTGCAACGTTCCCAACGTCGGCTGTATCCTCACCGCGGCGATCAACTGCACGACGTTGGGCGGCACCTACAAGGGGGATGGAACCAAATGCGCCGACCCCGTCTGCGAGGGCGTGTCGACCGCGACACCGACCGGCGGGACGCCCGAGTCGACGCCGACCGCGACGGCCACCTCAACTGCGACGTCCACGGCCACAGCGACGGCGACTGCGACCGCCACGTCGACTTCGACCTCGACAGCGACTGCGACCGCGACGCGGACCAACACGCCGATCGGGCAGGGTGGATCGTGTGGCGTCAATGCGCCTTGCCCACCGGGACTCTTCTGCGTCGACGGTGTCTGCTGCAACCAGCCGTGCACCGGACCGGAGGAGAGCTGCATCGTCCCCGGTCGCGTCGGTGAGTGCGTGAGCACCAGTCCGGCGCCCGCCCCGGCGATCTCCGAAACCGGTCGGTGGCTCGCAACCGCGTTGCTCATTGCGGTCGCCGCCGTTGCCTTGCTGCGCCGGCGGAGCGCGAGCCGCTGAACAGCGCGCCGGCTTCGCCGTGCGCGTGACCGTCGGTGTTCGCGTCGCGGTGCGTGTCGCGGTGCGCGACGGCGGGTCGAGCGAGGTGGCGGTCGGGAGGGCGGTTGGCGTGCGCGTCCACGTCGCGGTCGGCCGCGGCGTCGACGTGATGGTTGGCGTGCTGACCGGCGGACCGCCCAGTACCAAGGTGTCGGGAGCGAGCGTCAGCACATGCAGGGTGTAGGCGCCGCCGAACGCAGACGCCGCCGACGTGGCGTTGGCATTGAAGGCCAGCATACTGCCAACCACCGCCGCCTCAGTCTCTGGGTACGCCTCGAACCACGCCGATATGCCCGCTGGCATGCCGGAGTCCAACGTCCCGAAGAATTGCGCCCGTGCGTTGAAGTCGAAGGTGGACGCGGTGGCGCTGTATGCAGCTTGGACCCGGGGGCGAAACGAAACAGGCAGGCTTCCAGGTCGATGATGGGTTCCCTGTTTCGGAGCGAAGCACCGCCGCACCGCCGCTCTCGGGTGCCGTCCGGCGTGCCTGGGGCCTCGCGTTGTCGCGTGTCGCAGGTTGACGCCGTTTGTTGGTGCAGATAGGCGCCGGGCAGGGTGGTGAGCGTACAGATCCGGGCCGTTTGCCAGCCGTTTCGTTCTCCGGAATCGACGCGGCGGCCGGTCATGCCAAGCTCCGACCCCGCGTCGCGTGATTCTCTCTCGACGCCTCCCAGCCGTGCCGGGCGCGACCGATGACCGACCGCTTTCCGAACGTCTTCATCCACCCCTCCGCCGAAGTCGAGGACGGCGTGGAGATCGGCGAGGGCAGCAAGATCTGGCACCTGGTCCAGGTTCGCCGCGGCGCCCGGATCGGTCGCAACTGCACCTTCGGCCGCAACGTCTACGTGGACACGAACGTGCGCATTGGAGACGACTGCAAGATCCAAAATGGGGTGAACATCTACGAGGGGGTCACCTTGGAAGACCTCGTCTTCGTCGGTCCCGCCGTCACCTTCACCAATGATCCCTACCCGCGTGCCTTTCCGAACGACTGGAAGAAGACGCCGACCCTGGTGAAGACGGGGGCGTCGTTCGGCGCCAACGCCACGGTCGTCTGCGGTATCACCGTGCACGAGTACGCGATGGTTGCGGCCGGCTCGACGGTTACCCGTGACGTGCCGGCCTACGGGCTCGTCCAGGGCTCTCCCGCGCGGCTGGTCGGCTACGTCGAACGGTCCGGCCATCCGGTGCGCTAGTGTCGTGTCCCGTCTCAGCAGTCCCGCGCACATTCCGGCGGCGCCCCCGGCGGCGTTGCGCCACCCGGAGATATCCCGATATTCCGGCGGTGGTGTGCCTAGACAGGAACGCCGATAGCTCGCCGGATTGTGCACAGCACTTCTGAGACAAGACACTAGCCGGACGAATGGCTTTGCGCGCCGGCCTGTCGCTCATCCTCCCGGTCCACAGCGAGCAGGATCAGCTGGTCTCCGCACTCGACGCGCTGCTCCCCTGCCTCGAGTCCCTGCGGCCCGCAATCCTGTCCGATTTCGAAGTGCTGCTGGTCGACAACGGCAGCACCGACGCAACAGTGGCCGTGGCGCAGTCCGAGATCGACAAGCGATCGGCCGTGCGCCTGCTGAGGTTAGAGAGCCGTGGACTCGGCCGCGCCATTCGCGCGGGCATCGGTGAAGCGCGCTTCGACTTGGCCATGTTCTACTCGATCGACCTTCCCTTCGGACTCGATGTGGTGCGGCAATCGCTCGCGGCGCTGACTGCGGAAACGGGGATGGTCATCGGCTCGAAGGGACACCCGGAGAGCCGCGTCACTCGCTCGCTTGCGCGGCGATGCGTCTCGGCGGTCCTCCGCAATCTGTTGCGATGCCTGTTCGGGGTCGCGGTGCGGGATACGCAGGGAAGCCAGCTGTTCCGCACCGCCCCGGTGCGTTCCCGCCTCGACCGGATGGACTCCCCGGGCGCCTTCTTCCAAGTGCAGCTCGTCCTTGCCGTGCAGCGCGCCGGCCTCGCAGTCGTGGAGATTCCGGTTCACTTCGTCGACACGCGACCCAGCCGCATGAAGATCATGACGGACGGATGGGCTGCCTTCACGGACCTGGTTCGCGAGCGACTCCGCCGCGACGGCATCTGAATCCCGACCTCCTGGCCATCACGCCCGGATGAAAACCAACCGTCGCGACGTCGCGATCCTCGCGCTTTTCGCACTCGTCGTGTTCCACGGCCGACTTCGCCTCACCGTTCTCGATCCGAGCAACGTCGGCTGGATGCAGGTTGATGACTGGCCCAACTACCTGCAGGGCTGGAGCTTCTACCGTTGGGACGCGTGGCGGTTTCCGATCGGATACTTCACCAACCTCCTTCATCCGGTCGGCGCATCGACGGGGCTCACCGATTCGATTCCGTGGCTCGCCCTGCTCTGCAAGATTTTCGACCCCTGGCTGCCGCATCCCTTTCAGTACTTCGGCTTCTATCTGCTGCTGTGCTTCTTCCTGCAGGGCCTCATCGGCTTCAAAATCATGATGCTGCTCTCGCAGGATCGGCTGCATTCGCTCCTCAGCGCCGCCTTCCTAATGGTGGCGCCCGTCCTCCTGAACCGCATCAATCACATCGCTCTCTGTTCCCAATGGATGATTCTCGCGCTGATCTTCTGGAACGTCTCGAGCGCCAGATCACCGCAATCCACCGAGAGCTGCTGCCGCAAAGCCACGAGCCTCAACCTGCTCGCCGCCATCACCCATCCCTATGTCTGGGCGATGACGTTCGTCATGTCGCTGCCTCTGTTCGCCCGGCCATGGCGGGAACGCGGCGTCTCCGTCGATGGCGCGCGTTCGTTCCTGCTCTGGGTGCTTCTCCAGCTCGTTCTTGCGGGGCTGGGATGGTGGGTGTTCGGCTACCTGGTGCTGGGTTCGGTCAGGGAGTCCGGCTTCGGAGCCTACGGCGGCCGCCTGCTCGGGTTCCTCGACGCGGCCGGGCGGACTGCGTTCACGCCGCGGCTCAGCTGGGGGCAACCCCCCCTCGAGGCGTTCGACTTCGTCGGGCTGGGAATTGCGCTCGTGCTCGCGATCCTGCTCGCCGCGTCGGTGACGCGACTGGTGGTTGGTGCCCGCGGCAACGCTCCGACACCGTCGGGGCCATGGAGTTTGCGCAGCCCGCATTTCCTCCTGCTCGTGACCACAACGGGTCTCTGGCTGTACTCACTCGCGCTCTTCACACCCCTGTTTCGGCGACTGGGACCGCTTGCCGGAGCGTTTCGCGCCAGCGGGCGGTTCTCCTGGCCGCTCTACTATTGCGTCGTGCTCTTTCTCCTCTGGAGCTATCGCCGCGCGTTTCCGTCGCGAGCAGCGACCGGGGTTCTGCTGCTGCTGCTCGCACTCCAGCTGTACGACCTGACGCCGTATTGGCGCCTGTATGTTCCGGTCACCCGACCCATCCCCTCGGTCGGCGCGGATCCCTTCTGGCGCGACGCGGGGCTCGAGTTCCGGCATCTGGTGCTGTGGCCGCAGGGGAGCGGGAACCTGTGCGGCCCCACCGATCTGTTCGAGTCGGAGCAGGTGCAAGCCCTCATTTCCTACGCCGCCGCGCAGTTCATGAGCATCAACGTCGGCGCCATGTCGCGTCCACCGCGGGCGGAGATTGAGGCGGCTTGCCTGCAGACGCAGCTCGCCCTGTCGGAGGATCGCCCGGCCGCCGAAACTCTTTACGTCCTCCATCGCGAGATTCTCCCGCAAGAGGCCCTGCGGGCGCTGAGGAACTTCTCCTGCCACGAGATCGATAGCCTCCAGGTCTGCGCCGCCACGCCCTTCGATCTGCGCCGCGGCGTTGCACTTGAACTTTGGCCGGCGCGTCGCCGCGATCGAAGCGGATGAAAGACCTCCACAGATGAACACAGATCCCCGCCGAATTGCCCGCGCCCCGGGAGAACACGGAAGTCCGATTAGTCCATGGACCGCAACGTCTGTCGCCATGCGACTGACAAGCGTTCCTCGTGACTCTGTGTCCTCCAGGGGCGTGGGCGATTGGGCGGGGATCTGTGTCCGTGGGAAATTCCTAACTTGGGTGCAAACGCTGGCGCCCAGCAGCATGGGGCGTGCGCTTCATGGTCGATAGTTTTCCGGCCGAAAATACCCCGTCGCGAAATGCTCTCTTCGCGCTGCTCGTCATCGGCGTCGTGCCGACCCTTCTGCACCTCTTGCTGTCTCGCTACGGCTTCAGCCCCACCGACGACGGCTTCGTGTTGGCTGCGGCGCGGCGCGTCGTCGACGGTCAGCTGCCGCACCGCGACTTCATCTGGGTGCGCCCCGCCCTGTCGGCCTGGTTGCACGCCCCGGAGATCTTACTGGGCGGCGCCTACACGTATTGGCTGTCGCGCTGGTGCGTGTGCCTGCAGCTCGGCGCGATCGCCTGGGCCTGGGTGCGCACGGCGGAACAGCTGCAACAGCGGTCCCTACCGCTTCCCGAGCGCCTCGGGCTGGCCGTATTCGCCTTGGTCCTCACCCTCCACACCTTTCCCCTCATGGCCTGGTCGAGCATCGATGCGATGTTCTTGGCCTCGCTCGGCATCTCTGCCCTTGCGAGTCGCCGTCCGCGACTGGTGTGGATCGGCTACGTCGTGCTCGGGGCCTCGGCACTGTGTCGTCTGAACTTCGGCCTCGTGCCGCTGTGTGCGCTGCTGCTCTTCGGCGACTGGCGCAAACCGCGCTACGTCGTGGCGGCCGCGGCCGCCGGCGCGATCTATGTCGCCGCCATGGCGATCGGAGGCGCGCTGTTCGACATGCTCCGTCAGGTCACCGCCGCGGGGAGCGTGAGATACAGAGGTCTGGACGTCTACATCCGCAACCCGCGGATGCCCTTGGGAGTGTTCGGCGGCTTTGTCGCGCTCGAGCTCCTGTCTGCGGGCTCGCGCGCCGCTCCGGATCGGCGGCTGCCGACTCTGTGGCGCAGCGTCGGCGCGGCCGCGGTGCTGGCCATGATGCTCGACATGACGGTGGCACTCAGGCCAGGCCGGAACTACCTGTTTGGCGCCAGCTTTCTGCTCTTCGCCTTCGTCTTGGGGACCGTGCTCTCGATGTTGGTGCGCCGCCGGCCGAGTGACGCGCCGCTACTGCGCCTGGGTGCGCTGGTGTTGATGGTCGGGTGGTCCGTCGGCCTGTCGATCGGCTGGACATCGCCGGCGCTGGCGAGCGGCGCGCTGGCGGTCTTCCTCTGGTTCCTCTGGCGCGCGCGCGTCGAGGACCTGCGCTTGGCGAGCGCGGCGCCGGCGACCTTGCGCTACGCCGGCATCGCCGCACTTGCGGCCCTCGCCCTGTTCAATGGATATGCGGCGCGCACGCAGGCTATCTATCGCGAGCCCCCGCTCTCTGAGATCGACGCTCCCCTCGATGGAGTCCTGCCTGGCGCGGCGCTGCTCAACACCAACCAGCGCACGCACGCCTTTCTGACCGATCTCGAGCACGCCGTCGGCGACATCGAGACGACTGGCAAGCGCTACGCCATCGTCCCCGATGTTCCCGGTTGGTGGCCGAGCGCCGCGCAGCCCAATCCCCTCGCCGTCGACTGGGCGTATCCTATGGAGACGCCATCGCCAGCGCTGCAAGCGCGACTCGCGCGCTCGCTCGACGAGCAGCGCGGCACGCTCATCGCGCTGGTGCAAAAGGTGAGCGCGGAGTTCGTACACGAGCGCTTCGAGCCGCTCGACAGCTCGTACTGCACGCTGCTCGCGCACGTCCGCACGCATTGGAAGAAGACCGGCGAGACGCGCTACTTCGACCTCTACGAGTAGCGCCCCGCACGGCCGCAGTCGCCGGCGATGTCTGAACCGCTGTCTGGACAGCCGAAGCCTTCGGCGAGCTCGCTTATGGAACGAACGCGAGAAACAGGAAGGCGGCGAAGAGGACGAGATGGACAGCCCCCTGCATCACGTTCGTGCGGCCGCCGCCGAGCGTCACGACGCACACCAGGAACGTGAGTGAGAGAAGGGCGATGTCCTTCTGCCCCAGGCCGAGCACGAGCGGCAGGTCAAAAGCGAGCGATGCGAACACGACGACGGGAACGGTCAAGCCGATGCAGGCCAGCGCCGACCCGATGGCGAGATTGATACTGGTCTGGAATCGGTCGGCGCGTGCGGCGCGTACGGCCGCCAACGTCTCCGGCAGCAAGACCAGCGCGGCGATCACGATGCCAACGACCGTCCGCGGCGCGTCGGCCGCTTCCACCGCATGCTCGATCGACGGCGACAGCTGTTTCGCCAAGCCGACGACCGTGACCAGCGAAACGAGGAGCAGCGCGAAGCTCACCCACGACTCGCGTGCCGCCGGCCGCTCGGCGTGGATGTCCAGATCGCCCGCGCCGGTCATCGGCAGGAAATAGTCGCGATGCCGCACCGCCTGCACAAAGATGAAGATCGCCCACAGCGCCACTGACGCGATCGCCACGAACGCGAGTTGCGCAACGCTGTACGTGCCGTAGGGCACTGTGCTGGTAGTGAATACCGGCAGGATGAGCGTCAGCGCCGCCAGCGGCATCAATGCCGCCAGTCCTGCTCCGGCCCCCTCGGTGCGAAAGCTCTGTTCGCGGTGCGCGATGCCGCCCACCACCATGCAGATGCCCACCACGCCGGTGCAGATGATCATCACGGCGGCGTAGATGGAGTCGCGCGGCAGGACGGCCATGTCCTCGCCGCCGGCGACCATCATGGACAGGATCAGCGCCGCCTCGATGGCGGTCACTGCCAGGGCGAGCACCAAGGTGCCAAGTGGCTCGCCGATACGGTGGGCGACGACTTCCGCGTGATGAACCGCAACCAGAACAGAGCTGATCAACGCGATGCCGCACAGCGCCGCCAGCCAGCTACTCTCGCCCAAGCCCAGTGCGACAAGGAATAGGGCGAGGGCCAGAACGGGAACGAGCCAAGTCCAGTGAGACGCGATGCGGGCCATAAAACCCGCCAGGTATCACAGCCGGACGCGTCACGGCAGCGAGTGCGCGCGGATCGCGTGGCTGCGCTGCGCGGCGACGGGCTGTCGGCGCGGAAGCAACGCAACCGCTGACGGCGAAGAGCCAAGCAGGCCGATTTGCCGCCGTGGGCCAGCGAATGAACAGGCGGGCGAGGCCGGTGACGCCGCTCAGCGCAGTGCTCGTTCCTGTCTCGAGTCCCGCGGTTTCGATCTCATCAGGTAGGCTCCGTCGCCGGGAGGGCGTTGATGCCCACGCTGGTGCAGAAAACACCGTCGATGTGACCGATCGCCTGGCAGTCGATCGACATCTGCAGGCTGAGCTCCGTCTGCGTGTACTTGAAGCGGAAATAGCGGATCGTCTGCGTGTAGGGGGGCTGTCCCGAGGTCACGGTCAGCCTGACCCTCCAAGCGGTATCGGACCCTGCGTCGGTGTCCTCCAACGAAGGCAAGGCGCTCGGGAGGATGGTCAACACCGCGGTCCGATATCCGGTAATCCCGTTCGAGGTGTACACCCCGCTTCCCAGGCTGGGCGGGAAGAGGATCTCCCAATGGTACGTCAGATCGGAAGGACCATTTCCGCTTTGCTGATTGATGCTGCCACTCGCATCGAAGACGTTGGTGACCTCGGCTGAACCATCCAAGGAGTTTGCGAGAGGGCACCCGCCACCGCCTGCAGTCTGAGATGCACAGGGTCCTCCCACGGTAGGCCGCCCGGAAGCCAAGAAGAGGACGATTTCCTCGACGTCTGTGTCCTCGTTGACGACAACATGCACGAGCGGAGAGAGAAACGTCGGCGTGACCGTCGCGCTCGGCGTCGCGGTCGGCGTCTCGGTGGGGGGGCTGGTCGGCGTATCCGATGGAGTCAGCGTCGCGGTGCCGGTCGGAGTGTCCGTGGCGGTGAGCGTTGGTGTGCTGGTTTCAGTATCGGTTGGAATACTCGTGGGTGTGCTGGTCGGTGTTTGGGTGGAGGTAAGCGTACTCGTTGAAGTTACGGTTGGAGTCGGGGTCGCGACGATGCAGCCGCCTGAGTCGGCAGCGTCGACGAGATAGTCCCCGTTCTGATCGCCGGCGTCGACGCAGCGCACGTACTGCGAGCATGCGACGCGCTGATAGTGACCCCGCCGGCTCACGCACGCATCCTGCCGACGAATGTCGCAGCGGACTTTGCCCGTTGTGGTGGTCTCGATACAGGGCACCCGCACGGGTTCGGGTTTGCGACCGCAAGTCGAATTCTCGAATGCCTCTCTGACGCGAACCTTGCACCGCGAACGCAGGTTGCCGCTGGCGAGTGCGGTCGCCAGCTCCCGCCTGACGCAACGGAGATAATCCGCATTCGCCTTCCCGGCGCTGCCGTCGAAGCTCGCACACGGGCACGCCGCATCGATCGTGGCGCGCAGGCTGGCGATCTGTTCGGCGTCGGCGAGGACCGCTGGGGCAGTTCCGGTGAGACAGGTCGTAGCGGACTGCGCTGCGGCGCCGGAAACCAGCGCCAGCAGAGCCAGCAACCCAATAACTAGACGTGTGGCGAATCGCGACATGGTGGTCTTCCTCTATTCCGCTCGTAGGAGCGGCTCCTGTGCGGCGGCGTCGGACTCGATTGCCGCGAGCATCTCGGCGATGACCGCAATCAGCTCGGTTCCATCCTGGAACCGCCGCGTCCGACCGGAGACGATGTGCTCGATCCGCCCCGGGCGTGGGCTGCCCCCGATGTGCGGGTGCGCGAACTGAATGACGAAGGCGCAGTCGGCCGGGAAACTGGGTGCGGTTCCGTGCTTCATGCCCGGGGTGATTACCGCCGCGGCACGATTCGAGTCCTCTCGTTTCCCAAACGTTTCGCAAACGTTTGATCGAGAGATTGGGGCGATGCCGAATCGCCTAGTCGTGCCGCAATGCCGAAACTTCCCCCTTTTTGAAAAGGGGAAGACAGTGCCGGGCGGCAGTTAGCTGCGATCTGACAAAAGATCTCACCGCGGAGGCGCGGAGCCGCGGAGACTGCTCGCTCGATATGCGGGTTTCCGACGATTCACAGGGAGTGAGTTTGAGAAATTGCGTCAACGCGACCCGTTGCTCGGCTTTTCTCCGCGTCTCCGCGGTGAAATGCTTTTGCCAGGTCGAGGTTAGCTGCCCAGCAAGGCGCGGGCGGCGCGCAGGTCGGGCTCGTCAAACCCTTCGTCAAACCGGGCGACGGCGGCGGTCAGGCGCTGGTGTGCCTGCTCGCGCTTCCCGGTCGTGCGCCACAGGCTGCAGAGGTCGACCGTCGCGCGCAGCTCGAAGAGCCGTATGCCTTGCCGGTTGGCGATCTCGATCGCCTGCTCGAGACCGTTTTCGACTTCGACGAGTGCGTCCTGTGAGCCGGCGGCTTGTACGCGAGCGAGCTGCACCATCGCGCGGAGCCGGACGATCTCGGCATCGTAGAATCGAATCTCGCCGCGCCCGTCGAACGCGGCATCGAGCGCCGTTGCCGCTTCGTCGATCCGGCCGACACTCAGGCATGCGTCGGCGAAGATGGCGTACATCCGGAACACGCTGGCATTGCCGCTGGTGCTGAAGCTGTCGACCACTTCGCGCAGCGGGGCGATGCGCGTCGCGTCGCCGCTCTCCACGACGTCGGCCCAACCGAGCGTGATCCGGTTCATGTCCCTCCAGTTGAGCAGATTCTTCTCTTCGCCATAGACCAGCACTGCGTTCGCAAATTCCCGCGTCGCGGTACGGTCGCGGCGAACCATCGCAATCGCGGCCGCCGTGCTCAGCGCAAAGCCGAGATACCAGGGCATCTCCATTGCGCTCGCCAGCTGTAGCGCCGCCTCGATCTGCCGACGCGCTCGATCCGAGCGGCCAGAGAGTACCAGTGTCCAGCCATAGAACATGTGCGCCATGAGCACCGGTTCGTATTGGCTCAACTCGTGCCGGGCCGCGGCCGCCGAGGTCGCATCAATGACGGCGGTGGCACGCTCCAGATGTCCGACTGCAGCCTCCATCTGACCGAGGTGCATGAGCACCGTGCCCAGCGTCGAATGCGCCACGATGAGGTGGCGCGGCGACTCCTCGGCCCGACAGCGGGCCAGGATTTCCTGCGCCACACGGTGCGCCTCGCGCAGCTCACCTCTGAAGATATGCACCGCAACCAGCCCGCCGAGCATTTCCATGTGCCCGGGAAGGCTCGGCATCGATTGCACGAGGCTGCGGATATCGTCGGAGACGCGACCGCCCTCGTCGCTCGTCACGCCGCCTAGAAAACTCAACGCCAGCCCGTACGCGATCGTCATGTTGAGCAATCGTTCCTGTTGCGTCGAGGTGCTCGGCAGACGCTTCAGCAGCGCCACGGCGTGCGCGAGCATCGCTGCCGCCTCGTGCACGGCCGAGCGCGCGGAAGCCTGTCGCACGAGGATGTCGATGTAATCGACGGCGCGGAAGACTTCCCCCGCTTGCTCGTAATGGACGCTCAGCGCGCCGGCGATGTCCGCCGCGCGATCCCCGTAGCCGTTCTCCAGCGCAGCCGCGACGCGCCGGTGCAGAACTTGACGGCGCGCCGCAGTGATGCGGCGGAGCAAGACCTGTGGATAGAGCGCGTGTCGAAATGTGTATTGAGAGCCGCGCTCGCCGTTCGGCCACTCGATGTCATCGCCGCGGTGCAAGAACAACCCGGCGCGCGCCATCGGTTCGAGCTCGGCCTCGATCTCGTCGCCGCTCCGCTCCGCTGCTGCCGCGACCGCCTGCGTCGCGAACGTCACTCCGACGATACTGGCGGCCTCCAGGATCGCTTGCGTCGCAGACGGCAGTTGATCGAAGCGAAACGCGATCAGCTCGCGCGTGCTCTCGGGTATGGCGGCCGAGATGGTTTCCAGGCTGACCGTGCATTCCCAGACCCCATCGGCTTCCTGCAACCATCCACGGCGTTCGAAGTCGGCAAGTGCGTTGACGAGAAAGAGCGGGTTGCCGGTGGTTTGCCTGGACAGACACGCCGCGAAGGTGGCGGTGAGCTCGTGCTTCGTGAAGTAGCGATCGAGAAACGCGGCGACGGCGTCGATCGGCAAGCCATCGAGTGCCAGATCGAAGCACTGTCGTTTTGGGGTCAGCTCGTGCTTCAGGCGAATGATCGGATGGTTGCGGGCAATCGCATCCGCCGGTCGATATGTGCCGATAGTCATCAGCTGCGCCGGCTCGCGGCGGGCGGCGAGCGTCCAGAGCAAGGTGATCGTGGCCGGGTCGCTCCAGTGCAAGTCTTCGAGCACCAGCACGATCGGACGACCGGCGCTCGCGGCTTCGATGGCGCGCTCCAGCTCGCGTTGCACGGATTCACCGGTCACGGCGATGACGTTGCGGCGCAGCGCGTCGAGCTCGGCTGCGTTCAACAGATCGGGCATGGACAAGAGCCAGCTCGGCGCGAGGCCGCGGAATACCGCCCGGGTTGCGTCGCCGCCACGGCGCACCATCTGTTCGACGACTTCACGCACCGGGCGATAGAGATCCCCGACGCCGTGCGCTTCGATGCACTGTCCGTGTGCGACGAGCGGGTTCGCGTCCAAGCCGTCCAGGAAACGATCAACCAGCGACGTCTTGCCGATTCCCGGCTCGCCGCTCACCAACACCAGTTGACGCTGGCCCTGTGTGGCGCGGCCGTAACAGGATGCCAGCACCGCCAGGCTCTCGGCGCGGCCGACGAAGAGCGAAGGTTGGTTCGAAGCATGAGGCTCGAGGAGTGAGATGTCCGGCTCGGTGGCTACGCCTCGCGTCTCGCCGCTCGCGCTTGCCACGTTCGCGCCGCGCGACTCACGCCGCGTACCTTCCGCCACCCCGATCCAACGGTATCCGCGCCGGTGGACCGTTTCGATGAAGCGTGCCTGCTTGGGATCGTCATCGAGCGCGCGGCGCAGTTGGTTGATGGCGTTGGTCAGCACCGTTTCGGAGACGAAGGTGTCCGGCCAGATTGCGTCGAGCAGCTCACGCTTGGTGACCAGCTGACCCTGTCGCTCCATCAACGTGCGCAGCAGCAGAAACGCTTTTGGCGGAACGCCGACCTTCTCGCCGTCGCGCCAGAGGCACTCGGCCTCGGTATCGATGCGCAGCGCCTTGCTCCGATCCCGAGCGGGCATTGCGCGCAGCTAGCATTCAGCTCGGGAAATGTGGACCGCATACCATTTCGGCAGCGGGCCAGCCGCTGCACATGACGGCGGAGATGCCGGTGTTCACCAACGTCGCCGGTAGGCCAATCGAGCCGAGCTCACTCCTGCGGCACTGCTACCCGTGTCTGCGCGCGTCGGCCATTCGCGTTCGCGACTCTACGCGACGAAGGACACCTACATCGCGACGGCGCTCACCGCCGGCGCGAACCGATGTGGCTCGAGGCGCAGACCGGCGTTCGCGTCGCGGGCTCAATGCCGCGTGTGACGTGCGACGCCGGCGGCGCGCTGACTATCCTCTCATGCGGCGGCGCAGCGCCAGCGCGCCCAGCGTGAACAGGAGGACGGCGGCGGCCAGCAGGCCGTAAGGCGACAGAACCGGCGCCGGGTTGGTCAGATCGGCCGCGCACTCACCGGCGTGACCGGGCACGTTGCAGGATTGCCCCGGCGGGCAGGAGGGGTCGGCGCAACAGGTGTCGTCGACGCAATTGCCGGAGATGCAATCGCTCGGCGCGCTGCAGGCATTGCCGTTCGGCGCGGGCGTCTCGGTCGGCGTCGCGGTCGGGGTGTCGGTCATTGTGCCAGTCGAGGTGACCGTCGACGTCGCCGTTCCCGTCGGGGTGTTGCTGGCCGTCGCCGTCGCCGTTGGTGTGCTGGTAGCCGTTCCCGTCGCGGTCGCTGTCCGCGTCGCCGTGGATGTCGCCGTCGCGGTCGCCGTGGAGGTGGCGGTACGGGTCTGCGTCGCGGTCGGCGTGTTGGTGGCTGTGCCGGTCGCGGTCGCCGTGGAGGTGGCGGTCCCCGTCTGCGTCGCGGTGGCGGTGCTGGTGGCGGTGCTGGTCGCGGTTGCGGTCGAGGTGACCGTGGCGGTCGAGCTAGCCGTCGACGTTGGCGTCGGAGGTCCGACGGTGTCCGCCTCGAAGGCGCCGATGGAGCAATTGACGTGACCCGCCCCCGGCCGTCCGAAGCCGCGCTGATCGACGTTGTTCACCGGCGCGGTGCCGCTCGTCGTCGAGCACACGGTCTCATCCCCCGTGTTGATTGCCGGGCTGGCGACCGTGCATCCGGTCGGCATTCCCACGGCTGTGCAGAGGGCGACGGTCTGGGTCGGGCCGCCGTTGTTGGCCAGTCCGGCGGGATCGAGCTGGGGACTGGTCTTGCAGGTCGAGGTCCCCATCGTGTTCGTGCACCCGGAACCGGCGAAACCGCAGGTGTCGTTGTCTTCGAGATTGTGCCCGCCGTCGGTGATCATGGGCATTCCCTGTGTTGCGCAGTTGCTCGCGGGCGGCGGAGGACTCGGAGAGGAGGGGACGCCGGCGACGATGACGTTGGTGGCCGTGAGCGAGCCGCCGTCGGTGAAGAGGTTCGAGCCAGCAGTCGGTTGAATGTTGGAGAAGTTATTGAAGGTGCAATTGGTCAGCGTGGTCGTACTCCCGACGCCGGTCAGTGCGCCGCCATGTTGAGTGATCGCGTCGTGCGCCGTGTTGCCGACGAACGTGCTGTTGGTGACGGTGAGCGTCGCCGACTCGCTCTGAATGGCCCCGCCGCTGCTTTCGGACGCCCCGCCGCCTCCGTTGGCAGAATTATTGGCGGAGAACGTGCTGCCGGTGATCGTGGCGATCACGTCGGCGCTGTTGAAGATGGCGCCGCCCTTGGATGCGGAGGACCCGCCGATCTTCGATGTGGTCACGGCGGAATTGCTGCCAAAGGTGCTGTTGCTGACCGTCATCGTGGCATCGGCGTCATTGAAGATGGCGCCACCGGAAGCGGTGTTCGTGGCGGCGTTGGGATCGGTATGGAGCGCGGCATTGTTTGAGAACGCGCAGCCGCTGACCACCAGGCTTCCGGCATTGCGAACCGCACCACCCTCTGCGGGATTGCCGCTCGTACGCCCCCTGGCGATGGTGAGGTTCTGCAATGCCAGCGTCACCCCGGAGTTGACGACAAACACCCGCAGCGCGTTTTGGCCGTCGAGGGTGATCAGACCACCGCCGTCGATGCTGGTGTTGGCCGTGATGGTCTTGGTGGTGTTGATGGCAATCGTGGCGGCGCCGCCGCAGTTGAAATCGATGCTGCCGGCGCCAGCCAGGCAGGTGTCGAGCGCCGCCTCCGTGCAGGTCCCCATTCCGGTGCCGACGGTGCATGCCATGGCCGCGGGCGTGGCAACGAACGCCATCAGGAGGGTGCTCGCCAGCACTGCCAACAGTTGGCGGTGGGCTCGACCAGCATCGCTGGAGACGCTTCGACGCTTCGCGTGAGTCGTCGCCTCTGCTCTGATCATTTCCCCTCCACGGTAGCCGTTGGTGTCCGGACCAGGCCGGCTACCTATCACCCTCCCGCCCCTCTCTCCAATCTCGAGTTTGCGTCCGATCCACAAAGCAATCGGCCGGAACGGCCGCGCTCGACACTGCTGGGGTGCATCGGAATTGCCGCACGATCCGCGGCGCGAGATTATCTGCGACTAGCGCCGACGTCGCACTCCGAACGCAGCACGATGGCGACGAGAGTGCATCAGGATCCGATCAATCGCCCATTCCTGGGTGAGGCTCGCCGCCTGTTTCGGTCGACCGAGCGACACCCTGCACAGTGGCAGGCGATGAACACGCACGGAAGCGTTCCTACGCGGCCCCCGGATTCTTTCGCGCGCGGCGTCCGGCGCCGGCAACCGTCAACGCCGCGTGGACGAATCGGGCGGTGAGCTCAACTACCTCGGCGAATGCACACCCACCCGGAGGATGATGCCGCGCCGCCATTGCAGGACCGGGCGGACGGGACACGGCTGGTGAGCCCCCAGCCTATTGAGCAGCGATCACTCGTCGTTGTCATCGCCGGACGTCGCGCCATCAGGGCCTGCGGCTAGCACGCGAGATTGCCCATGGAGGGCTCGACGCCCGTCGCGGCAACGGCGCCGGGGTCGATCGGATGCCGCCGCAGCCTCTGTCCTCGGAAAATCAGGGAGTCGAAACGTGTAAGTAACGTGCAAGGTTCGTTGAGACTTCCTTCCTGCTCCTCTCTATTTAACCGGGGCATGACGCGCGATGACCCGCCCCGATTCCCGGTCGATTGCGCCTTCGTCATCCAGTTCGCCCACCCGCACAGCGGAGTTGACCCGCACCTCGGACGAATCGAGCACGTCGTCTCCGGTCGGGCGCGTCGCTTCCGAGATGAGACGCAACTGATGACCTTCGTCGCCGAAGTGCTCGCGTCACCGGACAGCGACACGGCCGCGGCGGCGCAGATCCGGCCCAGATGAACACGATGATCGATCACGACAATTCGAAGAGGGAGCCAGAGATGACGAGATCGACGACGGCTTGGTTGGTGATAGTGGCGACGACCTGCCTGGCGCTGCCGGCGTTGGCCGGCAGCGACAAGACCTGTCTCACCGGCGCCGAGCCGGCGGTCCGCAATGATGCGGCGCAGATCGCCGCGGTCGAGGCGGCAATCGACGAGGCGTGCCCGTGCGTCAGCGACGACGCCGGCCACCGCGCCATGCACCGCGACTACCTGCGCTGCGCGGCGGCCCGAGTGAAGGCCGCCGTCAAGGCGGGCACCCTGCGCAGCCAATGTGAAGCGCGGCTGAACAGCGCGTTTCAGCGTTCGACGTGCGGCTTGCCTACCGAGGTCGACGCGGTGCCGTGCCTGGAGCGCAGCATGCACGGGAGGCTGCGCTGCCGCATCGTGCCGGCGGCCGACTGCCACGACCGGCCGGGGCGCTCGCGCATCGCCTGCATGGACTATCAGCGCTGTGTCGATGCCGGCGACAGCAATGGAGACTACCGGGTCAACACGAGCGACTCCGGCGCCTGCGTGCCGCCTCCGACAGAAACCCCGATCCGGACGGCGACGGTGACGGCGTCCGCAACCGCCACCGCCACGACGAGTGCTACCGCCACGACCACGGCGACCCCGACCGCCAGCGAAACGTCGACGTACGAGCCGACGTCGACGCCGACAGCGACTCCGACCGCCACGGCGGTATGGACCGCGACGGCGACCGCGACGTGCGGCAGCGAGCCACCGCGCGCGGGGGTCGTCGTCAACGAGAACACGGATACCGAGGAGGACGTAATCCTTCCGCCGCAGGCGATCGGTTTCTGTCGCTCCCAGACTCCGAGCGGCGGCGGCTGCACACTGGCCAACGTTCTCGATGGCTCGGCCGAAGTCATCAACGTCTTCGATGCCAGCGCCAGTGTCGATCCGCGCGCTTGCGGTCAGGATCCACATGCCTTGAGCTACAAATGGGAGATCCTGTTTCCACCGACATTGCAGGGAGCGGTTTATACCTCGAACGGCATCTCCGGCTATCTGACACCGGTATTGACGATCCAACCGAGCTCGCTGCCCTCGCTGGACGACACCGATGCCGGAACCGATACCTGGTGGCGGGTACGGCTGACGATCACCGCACTCGATCCGCCGATGACGCAGACGGTCGTCTACTTCCGCTTCAAGTATCAGTCGAGCGAGCTGACCCTCCAGATGTCGACCGACTGCCAGACCATTGGCCACATCGACGGCGTTCTGTGCACCTTCGCCGCGGCAAACGGTTTGCCGACGACGGAACCGCACTGATGCAATCCGTCACGCAGATCCGCCGGTACGATCCCGAAGCTGTCTACCGGCCAATCCTTGGGGCCGGTGCGACACGAGCCGGCTCGTGTCGAGACAGTGCCTCGACCACTGACGCCCACTGCGCCAGCTCGACTAGAAATGCGAAAGGGGCCTGCGGGCGTGACCGACCCGAACCCGGACAACAATTCGGCGACCGACACGACGCGCCCTGGGCTCCCTCCCGGTCCCGACGCTCAGCACGTGGGGCTTCCTGCTCCTCGGTCTGTTGCTCACACTCATTGCGCGGCGGGCTCTTCGGGCGCCGAACACGCCACCCTCCGCCAGGGCCGACACGCCCACCGTCGCGCACCTCAGTGCGTGCGGCGTAGCTATGCCGCACGAGATTGTCAGCGCTCGCGGCGCGATGGACGACTACGGCCGCCGCCAGCGCAACGCGACGAACGCCGTGCCGATCAGCACGCCGAGCATCACGAGTAAGCCGGTGCTCGAGGCCGCCGGTGCGGGCGCAGCGGTGCTGGCGCAGGTGCCGACTTGGCCGGGAAGGTTGCACTGGTCGAGCGGCTGGTCGCAGGCGGTGTCGCAGCAGACGCCGTCGGCGCAGTTGAGCGTCGAGCACTGCGAGGCAGTCGAGCAGGCGCCGCCTTGGGGAACTGGAGTAGCCGTCGGCGTGTTGGTGACCGTGGCGGTCGTGGTGGAGGTTGCAGTCGCAGTGGATGTCGCGGTGGCGGTGCCGGTCGCGGTCGAGGTCGCGGTCGGCGGGCTGCTGACCGTGTAGGGGAAGTCGGCCGACGTGCTTCCCTCGGCTCCGGTGTTGCCGCTGTAGACCGCCTTGATCGTGTGCGGTCCGATCGCCAAGGTCGATGTCGTCAACGTGGCCTTGTTGGCCGCGCCCACGGGCTGTGGCGAGCCGAGTGTGCTCGCGCCGTCGTAGAACTGAACCGTCCCAGTGGCGGTGGCCGGGTAGCTGATGGTGGCCGTGAAGGTGACGTTTTCGCCGAAGCTCGTGGATGCCGGCAATGAGGTGACCGTGGTGGTGGTGCTCACGAAGGGCGTGATCTGGACTTGCGCCGCGCTGCCGGTGGACGCGAAGGTCGCCCCCGCGGGGCCGAAGCTCGAGCCGCCGGCGCCGCCCCGGGTGCTGCCGGGCCTCGCGCCGCCGCCGTAGAGACCGCCGCCGCCGCCACCGCCGGTTCCGGTGCTGGAACCGCCGGTGCCCTCGACGCCGCCGTCGGCGCCGCCGGCCGATTGTGTTCCGCCTGTTGCCGCGTTCACCGGCGGATCATTGGCGCACACGCCGCCGGAGTCGCCGTCGCCGTTCGCTTGCGCCCCGCCGTCGCCGCCGGTGGTGCCGCACGGTCCCGTTCCGCCGCCGCCGCCGCCGACCACGAGGCGCGATGCGAGCGTTGGGGACGCGACAGCGCCGGGACAACTGGACGAGCAGGAGGTCGTGCGAATGTCGGAGGCGCCACCGCCGCCGGTGTCCGCGGCGAAGCCCGAGCCGCCGCCGTTGAAGCTGCCTTGCTCCCCGGTGCCGCCCACGAGTACGTAGAGCGTGGCGCCGGCGGTTACGTCGACGAACGTATCGACTTGCCCGCCGTCGCCGCCGAGTCCTAAGCGGTTGCCGCCTTTCGCGCCGATCACCTTGGTGCGGATCTTGGTCACACCGGCCGGCACGACGTAGGTCTGCTCACCTGCGCAGTGTGTAAACGTCGTGGTGGTGCCGATCGCGCCGACGGCGGCCGTACACGCTGCGCTGGCCTCGCCAGAGACACCGAGGGCGGCGGCCGTCGCGGCCACCAGGACAGTGATCAAGCTCAGCGTTCGCGTCATTGCGTTCGCGTCTCCATCGGCTGCGCGGAAGGACTCCATATACATCGAGCTCGGCGATGCCGAGTAGTCATCCAGCGACTCGGGGAAGGCGTAATAGTCTGCCGTCATGTGAGACCGCCAGCTCATCCGTGCTATCACCCTGGAGCACCGCGCGTAGACGCGTGCTTAGCGGCGAAATCACAAGATAAATCTCAGCCTGCCCGAGCTTTGCTCCAGACGACTCTCCGCGAGGAACCGCCACAGATGACGACACTCTCTTGCACAGATCACCGCGCTCCGACTTCCGGCGAGGTTGCACCACGAGCGCGCGTCGATGCGCAGATTCCGAGGCTGAACGTGCCGGTCGTGGACTGGTCGCGAATCGGGCTCGGGATGGCGATGCTGTTCATCGGCTTGGTGGTGAACGCGTCGCCGGCTGCGGCAGGATCGAAGACCTACGACGTTCCGGGAATCTATACCTACACGGTCCCCGCTACCGTCACGAGCCTCACCGTCACGGCGGTCGGTGGCAACGGCGGCAGCGGTATTGCCTTTCCCTCGGGGATGATGACCGCAGTGCCGGGCGGCAAGGGCAGAGTCGTCACCTCGATCCTGGCCGTGACTCCTGGTGAGGTGCTGCAGATCAACGTCGGCGGTGCTGGCAATACAGGAAGCGGCTTCGGGCTCGGGGGCGGAGGCTTCAACGGGGGCGGCAGGGCGTTCAATGCGGGAGGTGGTGGCGGTGGCGCATCGGACGTACGGCGCACACCGTTCGCCGCGGCGGACCGCGTCGTGGTGGCCGGGGGTGGTGGTGGCGGCGCCAGTGGTGACGCCCTTGGCGGCGCGGGCGGTGATGCCGGTTCCAACGGGTTCAACAGTCTTGGCAGTACGCCCGGCAACGGAGGCATAGCCGGTGCCGGTGGCGCAGGCGGAACCGGAGGAGCGAGTCCAAACGCCTGCTGCTCGGGCGGCTCCGACGGCGGCGCGACGAACGGGGGCGACGGCGGCGGCGGCAACCTCTCCGGTGCCGGTGGCGGCGGCGGTTACGGCGGTGGTGGTGGCGGCAGTGGGGGTGTCAGCGGCTCGGGCGGGGGAGGTGGCGGTGGCGGCGGAAGCCTCGGCACGCCGACCGGCTTCAACGCCAGCACATCCGGCGCCGGGTCGGTCGTGCTCACGCACAGCGCGACGACGATGGAGGTCATCAAGACCGTCTCGCCGACCTCCGATCCCGGGCGATTCAACTTGCAGATCAACGGCGCGACCATGTTGGCCGACGCGGCGAACGGCGACTCCACGGGCCAGCAGACCGTGGTTGCTGGTACGATCAACGTCGGCGAAACCGCCGGTACGGGCACGAGCCTGAGTGGATTCAACAGCACGATCGCGTGTGACAATGGCGCGAGCGGCGCCGGGCCCGGTCCCTTGAACGTGACCATGGCGGCGGGCGCGAGTGTCATCTGCACGATCAGCAACACCCGCTTGACGGGCACGCTCGGCGTCGTGAAACGGCTGGTGCCCGCCGGCGATCCGGGGCGCTTCGACCTGCTGGTGAACGGAGGCGTGGTGACCGCGAACGCCGGTGACGGGGACGGCGGATCCCTCACGGTGAACGCTCCGACGGCCACGGTCGGCGAGGCTGCCGTGACGCCCGCGAACGCCGCCGACTACGTCACGGCGATCGAATGCCGAGCCGGAGGCGGGGCCGGCGCCGTCGTCGCGAGCGCCTCGGGCGCCGGTCCACTCGACGTGCCCATCGGAGGAGGCGACGACATCGTCTGCACCTTCACGAATACGCGGCGTGGAAACAGCGACCTCGGCCTCACGAAGAGCGCGTCCTCCGCGACGGCGCCGCCGGGAGGTACGGTCACTTACCGCCTCACGATCACCAACAACGGCCCCGATCCGGCGCCCAACACCGTCGTGACGGACACGCTGCCGGCTGCCTTCACCTGGACTGCTGACGACTGCGGCGCTGGACCACCGGCCGGTGGCACCTTGACGTGGACCGTCGGCGCTCTCGCCAACGGCGCGTCGGCGATCTGCAACGTCACAGGCACGCTGGCCGGTGCGCTCGGCACTGAAGCGACCAACAGCGCGAGCGCGACCAGCGACTCGCACGACTCGACGCCGCCGGTCGCCGCCGCGACGGTGACGCTGACGCCATACGCCGACCTGGCGATCACCAAGACAGACGGGTTGACGGCGGCCGTGCCGGGTCAGTCGGTGACGTACACGATCGAGGCCTCGAACGCGGGGCCGAATGCCGTGACGGGGGCGACCGTGGCCGACACGTTGCCGGCGTCGCTGACGTGCAAGTGGACGTGTGTGGGGGCGGGCGGTGGGACCTGCACCTCGGGGCCGGTGGCCGGGAGCATCAACGACAGCGTGAACTTGCCGGTCGGCGCGAGCGCGACCTACACGGCGATCTGCACGGTCTCTCGCTTGGCCACCGGCACGCTCGTCAACACCGCGACAATCGCGGTGCCCGCCGGCGTGACCGACCCGAACCTGGACAACAACTCGGCGACCGACACGACGCGCCTCGGCCCGCTTCCGGTCCCGACGCTCAGCACGTGGGGCTTCCTGCTCTTCGGTCTGTTGCTCACACTCATTGCGCGGCGGGCTCTTCGCGGGCCGACCACGCCACTTCAGACAGGGCCGCCAGCTTGAGAGCGGCGTAGCGGCGTCCTGGTCGTACGCGACGCTCGCTGCGCTGCGGCGCGTAGCCGGTCCACATGTCGGCCTGCACGCCCAGCAGGTTGGCGGTCTGCGCGGCGGTCAGATCGTCGGCACCGCCGCTTGGCCGCCCGGGGCCCCAAGCCTTGCGCCGTCCAGTCGGCTTCGGCACCCGGACCCGCGCACGACGAATGTCAGTCCGCTACTATGGCCCCGTCGTAACCGAGCTGCGTGACAAGTCCCGCCACTGCTCGCAAACGCGTTGACAGCAGGCTAGTCCGAAAAGTAGTCCGCGTCGGACGAATCGCCGCGGCGAGCCCCACGGAAGAGCTCGCATGCGACGAGGGCAGCTAACGAGGGTGTCTCTGGTGATCCGCACAATTATTAGCACGACTGCGTACGTCCAGTTCCGCCTGCGAGCCGCGGTGCACGTGGTGTTCGTCGGCCCAACCGTCGCGCTGGCGGCGGCGCTTGGGTCGCTCGCGTTGGCGGACTCCGCGCACGCCTACTACAAGTTCGATCGCACCTGGGGAGGATCTGGCTCTGCGCAGGGCCAGTTCAACCTCCCCTGGGGAATCACCGCCGACGGCTCCGGCTTCATATACGTCGCTGACTCTCTCAACGACCGGATCCAGAAGTTCGACACCACGGGAATGTTCTTCCGCGAATGGGGGAGCGACTGGCCCCACCCTCCGCCCCCCGGCTGCGACCTCTTTCCCTGTGGCGGCGTTGAGCTGGGTGATGGCAAGTTGTTTCGCCCCCGGGATGTCGCCAGCGACGCGGCCGGCAACATCTTGGTCGCGGACTACCTGAATAGTCGGGTGCAGAAATTTGACTCGCTCGGAACCTTCCTCACCAAATGGGATGTCGCCTTGCCGCAGGCCGGCCCTGACACGCCCTTCCAGCCGCACGCCATATCCGTCGAACCTACCGGCAATATCCTCGTGCTCGGCGAAGGGCTGCTTCTCGCAGGCGGCCCGGGCGATTGCATGATCGTTCGGTACGATCCCTCAGGCGGTGTCCTGCAACTCACGCAGGCCTGCTTCGGCTCCGACGCCAACGATTTCGCCAGTCCCACGGGTATCGTCGCCGTCCCGGGCAACGTCTGGGTCGCGGATGCGGTGAAGAACCGGATCGCTAAGCTCAACCCCGACCTGTCCTTCACCGGCGTCTCCCACTTGGGCGGGTTCAACGGTCCTAACGGCATCACGATCGATGGTTCGGGCCTCGTCTACGTCGCCGACTCATTGAATCATCAGATCCAGGTACGGTTCAGCGACGGGACGCTGGTCGCCGATTTCGGCACGAATGGGACCGGCAACGGCCAGTTCAACACCCCGCGGGACGTCGTCGCCGACGCGGACTTCAACGTCTACGTCTCCGATACCGCCAACAACCGGATCCAGAAGTTCTCGCCCTCACCGCCCGACACCGAGATCGTCAGCGGAACGAGCGGCCTCACCAGCGCTCCACCGTCCTGGACATTCCAGGTGACGCATCCCGACGCGGCGCCCGGCTACGACTCGTACAGGACGCCCCTGTTCGAGTGCTCGATCGACGAGGGCACGCCGAGCTTCGCTCCGTGCACCTCAGGCCAGTCCTTCACCGGGCTTGCCCCTGGTTTGTACACCTTCCGAGTGCGGGCGCTCGATTGGGACGGCACTGACCCGACACCCGCGACGCGTCTCTTCGCCATCGCGGCGCCAACCGCCACGGCTACCGCAACGTCCACCCTCACGCGGACGCAGACGTCCACCACCACGCCCACCAGCACGGCGACGCAGACGGCGATCGCAACCTCCACCAACACGGCGACGCCGACGATCACGGCGACCGCAACCCCGACCGGTACCGCGAGCCAGACGCCGACGGTAACGGAAACCGGGATGGCAACGCCGACTTCGACTTCGACTACGACACCGACAGATGGATCGACGCCGACCACCACGGCGACGACCACGCAAACCGGTACACCAACCGAGACGCCGACGATCACGCAAACTGGTACTCCAACCGGGACCCCGACGAACACGCAAACCGCGACGGTGACACCAACTGCGACTACGACATCGACGGCTTCATCGACGCGGACCGTCACGCCGACCGGTACTCAGACCTCGACGGCGACGCAGACTCCGACCCCGACTCCCGTCGGGCCGGCGATCACCGGCGGCGCCGCGGTCGGCTCGTCACGAGTGCAGTGCAGCGGCGTGGCGGACGAGCCCGACGGCTGCATCGTCATCTGCGAAGCGGGCCCCGATCGTGCCTTCGACAATTGCGCGATGGGCAGCGACGACAATATCCTCGGCGTCGGCGGCACCAACGCCGCGGGCCGCTGCACGGAAGCCGGAGGCATTGGCATCGATCTCGATCAGTTCGACCCGCCCAGCCCGCCAGCGCTCGTCAACGGCAACCTCGTCTGCATCGTCGACCGCTGCGCGCTCGACATGAACCCCGACGAAGCGGGCGCGCTCGCCGGAAGATGCCTGCTCGCGCTCGACCCCGCGCCGGCGCCGCTGTTGTCGCCGAGCGGGCTCGCGATGGCAGTGGGTATCTGCGCAGCGATCGGCGCTCTGGGTTTAGTGAGGCGGCGGCACGACCCGGCGCCGTGATCGCGGTTGCCGCGTCGGAGGACGAGCCGAGAGGTTACCCATCAGCGAGTCAGCTGCGAAAATCGCCCGCTCAGGGGGCCGCTTGGCCCCTCGCGGTGACGCGGAATCGCAAGGCCGCTGATCTTGCTGAGGGAGTGAAGTGCGAACGGGGGACTTGAACCCCACGGGTTTTGCCCCACAGAGTCCTGAATTCATTCGACCCGCTCCTAGCCCTTGTGCCGCAAGGATTCTCCGCGATCATTCCCGCCGCGGGCGCGTGCACTGAGTGCATCCGTTGTCGAGCCGGATACCAGAAATGCCAGGCACCGACGGCGATCCCGCAAGGGCTTGCAGAATCTCAAGGCCGCGCACCACGACGTTGCCGGTGTCACGGACCGTGCCGCGATGTCACGCGCGGCGAAACCCCTCTGGACGCGCACGCGCTGCACAAGGCCATCTGAGCGAAGCGCCGGGTTGCGTCGGCGAGGCGTGTTGGTGCGCGGCGGCGGTGGCGGCGGAGACGGTGTATCGGCTCAGTGAAGCCGCGTCGCAGCCGGCACATCGTAGACCTTTGTGCCCTCGCGCAACGACAGCCAGCCCAGCATGAGCCCGAGGCCGAGTAAGATCGAGAAGGTGCCGCCAAGGAAGTACACGACGGCGTCGCCACGCGCCTTGCGGCCGGCGAGCATGAGCCAGGCGCCGAGGATCAGACTGACCAGACCGAAGCCGGTGGCGGTCATTCGCGTTCGAGTGCCTCGACGCCCTTCAGGCTTGGCAAGCGGTTCCCGCTGCTGCTGGAAAAGAACCTGATGACGTAATCGTACCGAAACCAGAATGTCTCGCAAAGAACGCCTGCGGCGACTGGTGATGAGCTTCGTACGGCACGGTCGTGCCGGCCCAACTGTAGGCCGTTCCGCTGGCGAGGACGACGTAGTCGTCGCGCTTGAAGCAGAAGTGGCCATCCCGATCGCGACCAGTCCGGAACGCCGACAGCCCGGCGAGCGCGGTGCCGCCCGTAGGCAACGGAAGTGGCGTGCCGCCACTGACGACAAGGCAGTACAGCGCGCCCATATCCCGCGCACGCACCAGTTGAGACGGGTACAGATCGAGCGCTACGACCGCCGGGGTGTTCCACCCGAGCACACGAAGTCGGTTGATCGACTCCACGTCATCCACCGGAACGGGTGGGCGATTCGGTGCTTTCGGTCCTACCTTTTTTCCCCGCCGGGACATACGCCCAGCCAGCCTACCAGCGGGCGCATCTGGTTCAGTAGGGGCTCAGCCGAGTTCGTGCGGTGGAATGCGAGGGTCGGCTGCGAACCCGAAGAAGCGTTTGACGTAAGTGAGGAGTGTGGCAGCTAGCCTAGCGCCGCATGGTGGTGTGTCTGCCTCCGGAGGCCACGCGAATCGGTGCGGAGAGTCGTAGTCGGGGCATGGTGCAGGAGCAGGGGTGAAGTCAGCGCGGCGAGCCAGAGCAATGCGGCACACGGTGGGTCCAACTGGCGCGGGGATCCTCACGCGTGGCGCGCCTCGTGTGGACGCGGGAAACGAGTGTATCTGGTGGGGCGATCGGCGGGTGGCCCTGGGGCCGAAGGCCTTTCAGGTGCTTCGCCGTCTCATGCAGCAACCCAATCAGATCGTCACGAAGGGCGACCTTCTCGACGCAGCGTGGCCGGATACGCACGTGAGCGACGGGGTGCTCAAGCTTGCGATCAATCAATTGCGCGCCGCCTTCGACGATGACGTGCGCCAGCCTCGTTTCATCGAAACCGTTCACCGTCGTGGGTATCGCTGGGTCGGCGGTCGCGGTCCCGAGTCCTCAGTCCTGAGTGCTGAGTCGGGCAGTCTCAGCACTGAGCGCGGATCCCTCAGCACTCAGCACCCAGGACTCAGGACGGATTTTGTCGGTCGCGATGCGGTGCTTGCCGAGCTCGAACGCTGCTACGCGCAGGCGACAACGGGACAGCGGCAACTGGTCTTCGTCACCGGCGAGGCTGGCATCGGCAAGACCGCTGTGTTGGATGCGTTCGTCGCCCGGCGGCGCGACACGGAACACGTGCTTCTCGCGCACGGCCAGTGCGTCGACGGGTACGGCGCGAGCGAGGTGTACCTGCCGCTGCTGGAGGCGGTGGAACGGCTGTGCCGCGCATCGGCGAGCGGCGGGCTCGTCGACCTGCTGCGCCGCGTCGCACCGACGTGGCTGCTGCAATTGCCCCGACTCCTCACCGGCGAGGAACACGACGAATTGCGTCGGGTGCTGGCCGGATCGGTCGGCGACCGCATGGTGCGCGAGCTCCTCAGCTTCACCGAAGAGCTCACCGCCGACCGCACGTTGGTCCTCGTGCTGGAGGATCTTCATTGGAGTGATCACGCGACCATCGCTGCGCTCGCCGCCCTCGCGGCACGGCGCGATACGGCGCGGCTGCTGATCGTCGCCACGTACCGGCCGGCCGACTCCATCGCCCAGCAGCATCCGGTGATCAAACTCAAATACGATCTGGCCGCCAGGGGACACGGGAGCGAGATTGCGCTGCAGGGGCTGCCGCCCGACGAGGTCGGTATCTACCTGGCCCGTCGTTTCCCAGATCATCACCTGCCCGTGGCGCTGGCGCCGCAACTGCAGGCGGGGACGTCCGGCAACCCGCTCTTCATGCTGAACGCGCTCGCCGACTTCGTGCAACGCGGTTGGCTCGAGGAACGCGACGGGACGTGGGAATGCACCGTGGATCTGCCCACGCTGGCGGGCGCGGTACCGGATGGAACTCGCGAGATGATCGCCTTTCGTCTGCAACAACTCTCGCCCGCGGATCTCGAGCTCCTCGAGACCGCCAGTGTGATCGGCGCCAGCTTCGCCACCCAGGGTCTTGCGGCGATCCTCGACCGTGCGCCCGCCGACATCGAAGCCGAATGCGCGCGCCTGGCGGACGCCGCGCAGTTCATCGCTGCAGGTCAGGTGACGACGTGGCCGGACGGCCGCGCCGGCATGCAGCACCTGTTCCGTCACGCCCTCTACCAGCAGGTGTTGTACGGGCGTGTGACCCCGGCACGGCGGCAGGTGTTGCATCGGCGCGTGGCGGAATGCCTGGAGCAGGGCTTCGCGCACGACGCCGAGACGATCGCATCGCAGCTTGCCCTTCACTGCGAGCGTGGAGGCGACCTGGAGCGCGCGGTACACCATCGCCGCAAAGCTGCCGCCCATGCGGTCCGTTGCCACGCGTACCATCAGGCGATCGAGCAGCTGCGATTCGCCATCGCCGATCTGGCGGGGATGCCCGCGGGGCCCGAGCGCGATGCGCAAGAACTGAGAATCTACAGCCAGTGTGTCGAACCCATGTTTGCCGTTGCCACGATGACCTCCGGCTCCGCCGAGTTCTCACACGTGATCGAACGGCTGCAATCCTTGTCGGCGCGCGGTGAGACGACACCCGAGCTGCTGCAAGCCCTCGCGACGATTGCCGGGCACAACTTGTTGGCCCCGAATATTCCCGCGGCGCGATCGGCGTGTGTGCAGATGGTCGAGCGCGCCGAGGCGGTCCCGTGGGGGAACATCATCGCCTTGATGGGGCGCTCCCTCCTGGGGGGGCTGCCAGCTGGTGCAGGGGGGACTCGCAGCCAGCATCGCGAACCTCGAGCGGGCAATGGCGCTGCCGCAGATCACCGCGCTTTCCCCGTTTGATCTGGCAGTGATCGCGGCAGCCGATGCGGGGTCCGCGTACTGTTTGCTCGGTCGTCCGTCGCGCGGGCGCGACATGACTCGTGCAGCGCTGGACCTTGCTGAATCCAGACAGCATGAGCCGACGATCGTTCATGTCGTCCTGCGTGGGTTGAGGGTTGCCGCGACGCTGCGCGACGACGCGCTCCTCGAAGCCTACGCGGCGCGCATCGCACCGCTTCCCGAGCAACTGCGGGCCATATGGGGGCCCTGGTCCGAAATCGCGTATGGTCTGCTCGAATGTCATCGCGGCCGTGACGAGGGCGCCGATCGAATGCTGCGCGGCAGAGACGCACTCTTGTCCGCGGATGCACCCGGCTATCACGAGCAGCGCGCCCACTTTCTGGCGATGGGCCTGCTGCGTGTCGGCCGCCACGACGAGGCTGACGTGATTCTCGCAGAGGCCCTCGCCGTCATTCCCCAAACGGGCGTGTGCTACCACGAAGCCGAGTTGCGCGGCCTGCGCGCCGAGATTCTCCTGGCCCGTCGCGCGCAGCAGCGGCGCGGGTCGAAGAAGTGGGATGCGCTCGCGGCCGAGGCGGAGGCCGGCTTCCGTGAGGCGCAACAGGTCGCTCGACACCAGGGCGCGAAATGGTGGGAATTGCGGATTGCTCTCAGCCTGGCTCGCCTGCTGTCTGAAGGCGAACGCGCCACCGAAGGCCGAGAGCTGTTACGCCAGGTGTTCGACGAATTCGACGAAGGCTTCGAGCTACCCGATCTGCGAGCAGCGCGAGCGCTGCTCGAGGCGTGAGGATCGAGGCACGAGGCGCGAGCCGCCGTTCTTCACTCGCGCCCCACGCCGCATGCCGTACGCCTGACTCACGTCGGTTCAGTCGCCGGCCCAACGGGGGTGTCTCCGATGAAGCATTCGGGACCCTGCACCGCTCCGATCCGTTGGCAGTCGGTTGACACGCTGAGGCCGAGGTTCGACTGCAGATAGTCGAAGCGGAAGAAGACCCGAACGCTCTCGTGGGTGACGTTCGAGGTGATCGTCAGACCGACGTGGTATTGGACGTCCCGCGCCAGGCCCTGCAACGCGGGCAACGAGTTCGGTTGAAGCGTCAGGATCGGACCGCGATAGCCGCTGATTCCGGCAGTCGTATACAGCGCCGAATTCAAAAAGGACGGCTTGAATATCTCCCAATGATAGGAGGGCTCCGGATCGCCCGGACCTTCTCTCGTGTTATCGAAGCTGGCCCTGGCGTCGAACACGTGGCTGGTCAATCCATCGAGTGCAAAGATCGGACAACCTCCGCCGAGGACACTTTGCGGCGCGCACGGGAACTGGGAAGCAGCCGGGTTGTCGGTGGGCGGCACAAGTGGGATCTGCAGATCGCCGTCCGCGTCGACTTCAATGCGTGGGAGGAAAATGACCGTGCCCGTAGCCCCCGCCGCGTATTCACAGTGCCTGACTGTGTCGGTGGGTGTCGCAGTCGGCGTGGGGGCCAATGGATCGACGAGGGTGCCGGCGGGCAATGGATCGCCGAAAAGTGAGCTGGTGCAGGGAATGGAGGTACCTGTGACGACAAAGGGGACGGTATAGACGCCGTTGGCGCCGAAGCGCACTTTGACGTGACCGGGGAGGACACAAGTACCGCCCTCGAGACCACAGAAGGTCCAGCCAGGCTCCGTGGTCGGCGTGCTGGTCGGACCGGGAGACGGTGTGTGCGTCGGCAGGGCGGTATGTGTCGGTACCGGTGTGTCGGTGGGTGTCCCAGTCGGCGTGTCGGTTGTTACCGGGGTATCAGTTGGCATCGGACTCGGGGTGTGCGTCGGCGTCGGCGGATTCGTTGGCGTGTCGGAAATGCGCGCCGTGTTCCGACGGAAGGAGGCCGGAATCGCTTCCTAATGCACCGCTCGGTTACCACTTGCGACGCGAGGCTTGACCCAGATTTCCCCTTGGCCGAGCTAAGCAGACAGTTGGCCGCCAGCAGCCCACCCTTGGAGAGATCCCCACAGTTGACAAGACGCCAGAGCGACGCGGGGCACCTTTCACCGTCTCGATAAATATCGCGTCAGCGAGCCGACCCTATAGTGGCAAATCAAGAACAAGCCCCCTGATACCAGCGACACTGCGAGTGACATTCGCTGAAGAGAAACACTTGGCGGTAAGCGCAGCTGTTCAAGCAGATACTTTTGCCCTTCGTGAACCGCGAGAAACAGCAGGCCAGCGCCACCGGCTATGGGGAGTGCGCTGAACCTTCTGTACGCAACTGCAGCACATACGGCTGCGAGCGACGCTACTGCGAAGTAGATGGGCAACGGGTGGACAGCTAAACTTCTCGAAGCGCTCGAAACGATGAGGCCGACACGCATTTGGTCGAGGAACGGCGGACTATTCTTCGGATATTCGATACACCAAGTATAGGCGCACGGTGCGCCGGCGCAACATCCGCGGAGAAAGCACGCAATACGCATCAGCGCGACACTCACCCCTATACTAGGGACAACGGAGTCGAATACCGCCAGAAATGATATCCCTGGCGCCAGGGCCGACCAGAGCACTGGAAGGCCTACAAGTACGGCGAAGAGGCCTCCCGGATATCGATAGCCATTAGTCAATTCCTCGGAAAATGACAACGGCCCGCCTCGCTCGATCAAAGCCATCACTTTGGCCCCTGCGACGGCGAGAGCTATCAGCGCCAGTAAAAGAAGGGGCATTCTCTTGCTATAGGCACCGTTCGCCCTAAGTAAGTACCTCGTTGCCAGCCACCCACCAGCCACTGACAAGCAAAGAACCGCTAGAAATGGATCGCGTCCTGCGATCGTCGAATGCATATTAAACCTAGACTCTCCGCGAAGCTGCTCCCACGTGAGCCGCGTCCCGGCAACCAAATTCCTCGAGCCCCTGATTCACCCACCCGACCACGTCGACCCGCGCCGAGGCCAGACCACAAACAAGTTCCAATCTGACAGCCCATCCCTACAACGTTGAGGCGGCTTCCTACGGCTTTCCCGCCCTCGCTCCCACCAGTTCTCTACCTAAAAACGTCCACCATCCCTTAACCGCGCGTGCTCTCTCTTTCTCGCTGCCGCCACTCGCAATTGAACCAAAGCTCTCTCCACTCAGCGTCGACAGCACCAAATCCAAGATATCGACAATCTTCTCCGGCTTGAAAAATGCATATTGTTCAAAACCGGCGGAGGTGCGAACTCGCAGTGTCCCACCTACGTAGGGCCCGTTCGCCGCTTCAAGTGAACACACGATAGCTCGAAAAGCCGGCCACCCTAAATCGATCAGCCCCTGTACGGCCTTCTCGGCAGCTTCGGCCCCCTTTCCAAGCTCCGCAATCCTCTTATCAACTTGACGAGTCACCGGAGTTACCGCACAGAGGTGAGCTTTATCTGCTCGCGCAAGCTCGTACGAACGTGTGTTTTCCCTAGCCAGCTGCCGCACCGCCTCGGCGAGTTCATCATCGAATCTGAATACGCTACCTCCGACCGATCCTGGCAGGCGTAACGTGTCAGAACCCCGGCCGTAGACCCCAGCAAAGACCAGCACTTCTTTGCCACGCAACCCTTGCAGATATTCCACCTCTGTATTGGTGGCAGCGACGACTTCAACTCTCGGTTCGGATTCGAAAGAACTCCCGGACACTATCGTCGGACGTGTTATTTTCAGTTGAATCACAACGGGCCGGCCCGCAAAGACAGGTATCTCACCACCACACTCGCCGGCAACCACGAGGTCGGATGCTGCCAGGGTCTGCCATGTGGGCATAGGTTGAACTCCTGCACTAATGACTGGGAGCGAAAACAGATAGGCGCACACTTCGAAGGCGGTCATTCCTGGTTCCTCGCCTGTCCCGCGGTAAACATCATTCACAGTCCCAGTTCGACCTTGAAATCATCTTGGACCACGACACCTCCATAGGCACCCATTATTCTATTCTGGAACCCGGGATCAGCAAGCCCCGTAACGGTGTTGTAATGATCGACCATGCCCATGACATGTCCGAATTCATGGCTCGCGAAATAGCCATCGGTCGCCACCACGGGGTGAATATGCACTTGGTTTCCTCCGACATAGTTTGTGTACGCGCCGCTCGCCGGACTCAACGAATAAGCATTAAAGTCAAAATCTACCGTAAAATCCGCGCCACTCTGAACAACCGTAATATGAGTGGCGACCTGATACTGGGGGAATTGTCCACTCCATGCGCGTTCTATAGCCTGGACCGTGGTGCTCTCCAGCGCGGCCGTTGTGGCGCCTTTGAATTGAACCGTGGCGTCAATAGTAACTGTCTTGCCCGTCGGTGTAACCTGCACCTTCACATTGACGTTGGGAATATTCGGAGAAATGGTGGCATTTGTTGTGCCTGCAGTGGCTCCGGTCGTTCCAGCGTACGCGCCAGTCGTCCCGGCAGTGAGCCCGACGGGGGCGCGAGCGTGCTTCTGAAACGTGTCCAGGCTCAACTCCGCGAGGCTGTAAAGTCCGTACGCTGCTTGTACGGCTCCGAAGCCAGCCGCGACGTACTGCCCCGATTCGAAGCCCTTTGCTATCGCGTACGAGCCATATGCCACCTGAGCAGCGTAGACAGCGATAGCAGCGTCACCTAACGCTTTCGCGACTGGGCCGATTACTGCTAGCTGGAAGGCCAAACCAGTAGCTGCACCGCCCAGTGCATGGCCAATCGCTCGGCCCGCGCTATCTCCGTTAATCGCCGACTGGATCGCCGAAGACACTATCGACAATCCCGCAAGCGCCCAAGGAATAAGCTCCGCCCATTTTCCTGTCGGATCTGATGCGCTGACCGGGTTCCAACCCACATACGAATAAGGATTAGCGAACTGACCGGCTATGTCGCGACTAAGAAACGTTCCTAGAGACGGATCATAAAATCTGGCACTCGCGTACTGAAGGCCCGACTCGGGCTGCGATTCGTAGCCGGCAAATTCATAACTGGCCGTGCTGGACCCCGACGAAGTGTTGGCGCCATCCCAGCGCCCACGTAGCTCGCCGTAAGGCGAGTACCTGATTTGCTCCACTAGGTGACCTGCCGTATCCGTGATCGCCTCGGTGGATCCCAAAGCAGTTAAGTGAAAATGAAACAGGCCCAAACCTACCGTTTGGGCTGACGCTTCGCTCGCACCGAAAATCACTGGCCAGGGAAACGTGCCTATACACCACAAAACAGCCATCAAAGTGGCGCGACTCCGACCTAACCGTCGGCGGCTGGTTCCCGAGGCGGACCAGACGAATAGTACCAGGACGCCTGCCGTGGCAACGCAGCTGCCGATCGTCAGGACCCGACGCGACGCCACTACTCGGAAGAGCGGAAGCCCGCCGGGCGCAGACGCGAGCCAAATGCTGCTGGGCAGCGACGCCACCTCCCAAGAGACGTCAGCCACTCTCCTGCTAGCGAGGCGTTGGCCGCCAAAGAAATACCACTTCGTCAGCACACCCCCACCGGTCTCAGCCATGGCGTCGTAGTATCGCCGGACGATCGAAGGGAACGGACTGGCATCTCTTTTGACGACCCGACGACCCATATAATCGTAGACGTATTCCGACGTGAACCCGTTAGCCGCCACCGTGCGAATTCGGCCGTCTCCGTTATAACTGTAGACCTGCCCATTCTTTCCATCCCGATTCCCGTCGGCATTGTAAGAAAGTGCAGACCATGGACCGGTAGGGCTCCCAATGTGAACTTTTGTCGCCTGATGTGGCTTCGCTACGGAGTAATCAAAATACTGATCATCGAGACGCTTTATGTTGTCGTAAGCATCGAATTCAAAGGCTTGATCGTACGCAGCCAATGGGCTGTCGATGGACAGCAAGCGACCGAGGGCGTCATAGCTATAATCCGCGCTATCGCTGAGGTCTCCTGTCGAATTTCTTACGTCTCGCACTTTCCGAACAAATCCACGGGGGTCGTATTCTGTGTATGTCAAATGCAGATACGGACCGCTGCCGGGCGGAGGAGTCCCGACGCCGCCATAGGGTTCCGTTTTGAGCGAGGCGAGGCGATGCCGTGCTGTGGGCGCGCCATACGTTCTCACGTCCCTCACGTAGTTGCCGCGCTCCAGCGTTGTTGCGCGCCCGTACTTATCGTACAGCGCGTTCAGGACGTAAAATTCAGAGCCAGAATTCCTGAGAACCCGCGGCTGGCCGCTATCATCGTATTCGGTAGTTACTACCTCGTCGTCCGGGTAAGTTATCGTCTTAATGCGGTCATTCCTATCATAGCTGTAAGAGAACGAGGCTAAGTGAGCGGCTTCGCCTGCGAGGACCGTCTTCAGCGTTTCCGTGGGCCGGCTTCGAACATCATACGATTTCACATCATACTGGCCGGAAGGATCGGACACCCGCGTAAGAAGCCCGATCGCATTTGGTACAGTCCAGCCATCGTCACCGTCATAGTAGTAGGAAACCTTGTCAGAAGATGGATCGCTGCATGCCTCTGAGCACGCATGGGCTACGGGAGAATCGTCGGGCCACCAGCATCTGCGTTGAACGCGATTCAACTCGTCGTAACAATATTGTGTCTGTCCAGCGGCCGGCGGATCTTCTGCGATAGTGTTCCCGACCGCGTCATACCTGTATTTCCAGACACCAGAGTCTAGATCGGTCACGGTGGTACGCCGTCCGAGATTGTCGTACGACATTGTGCGGATCGGGTTTATGTCATTTTGGGCGATTGTGATGATTCTTCCCAACCCATCGTACGTGGATCGCATCGAAGAATAGGCCAGTCCGCCCTTGTCCTTTTGAATCAATACTACTCTTCCGAGCGGATCGGTTAAGAGATGCGTGACCTCTCCGGCCTCGTCTCGAACGACGGTTTCCGTTCCCAGGTAATCAGTCCTCCGAAATGTGCCATCGGTGTGGATCTGCCTTTGAACCCGGCCTAGGGGGTCGACGAGCCCTGGGAGCGCTGTTTGGAATGCATAGTCGAATACTTCGGCATCGAGCGGGTCAGCCGATTCGGTTGCGGGGAGATAAGGCCCGAAAACTTTCGCGATACGACCACTGCCATCATAGTCAGTGTGTCCGTCGCGAACGGTCGTAGAAATCCCTTCGACCACTCTAAAGCTATCCGTATATCGTGATCGCGCGAGGCCGTCGAACGAACGAACGACCTTCAGGTCGGGACGAGGCGCCGAAGTGGCTGGGCAACCAGTCGCGTCGTAAGGGTCTTGCTTTTCCGTCACTGTGACAGAATTAAGAATACCAAATCCTGTTGAGAGGGTGTAAGTGTAGCGAATTGGGCAGTCTGACAATTGCTCTCCGGGCCCAGCCACACAGAGGACGCGTCCAGCCGTGTCGTAAGTGTATGAGGTGTCGCGACCATTCTCATCGGTTACTTTGGAGGGAAGGCCGTACCGGTAGTCCATTTCGCGCTTAGTAAATTGGTTCAGATGATTATAAATCACGGCGGGGTAAAGGTTGCGATTGTCGTAAACCGTCACCATGCGGTGATGGTTGGCATCCTCCACTGTAGTCACGTTTCCATACGGGTCATACGTCGTCTTCGTCTCGGGACCGTTTGCGAGGCTCGAATTTACGCGCGACTGGGTGCGGGTCACATTTCCCTTGCCAACAGCCCCGTTTGCAGTGAGGTCGTCATAATAAAACCACTGCTCTGAAAGAGTTCCTGAGGAATCCCACGAGCGCGTGTGGCTTGGGCGGTTGTGCACTTGTACGTCGCCGGCCGAGGGGATTGCGTAGTCTGTATGCTCTTGCAGATAGATCCCGCCGAAGAGATCCTTTTTCGCGGACTCAGTGATATTTCCGTAAGAGTCCGGCGGCTCGTTTACCGTCGCGATATACTGGGGAACGCCGCCGGGAAGAACAAAATATGTTGAGTTCTGACGGAGCCAGATTCGGGTTCGGCCAGCCGACAGCGGCGTCGTGTTCCACTGATTCTGTGAGGTCTGTATCAGTGACGGCGACGTTGTGCAGTCAACTTCGGCCGCCCCGGACACGCAGCTGGCCCCGGCATATGTATCGACCTGCAACAGTCGACCTTTCGTGTCGGACTCTTGGCCAAATGTGGAAACGATCGAATTGTCAGGATCGTCGACGACGCTGCCTGCTGGATTCAAATGTGCCTCTTCACCAATGCGGTCCACGCGCCGGAAGCCGCGAAATTCCCTTGAGCTTGGATCGAAGCGTCCATCTTGGTAGCGAAACTTAGTTACGACGTCGTGGCCTTGCGCGATGCAGCTATTTTCTGCCGGTGAGAATACATCGCCAGTCGCCGCGCAAAGGCCGTCGCTGTTCCGGGTCTTGTCGATAACCCAAACGACAAAAGCGAGATCAGGTCGCCCGTCACCGCCAGAGTTGTCATAGGAAGTAGACGGTTTATAAGAAACAAACTGTTTCCCGCCAATCCCATTTGCTTTCAAACTCATCAGGGTCGGACGCTGAGTGGGATCGCTTCCAGTGTTAGTAGTGGCGCCTGCCCTGTTCAGCACAACCTGCCAAGTAGCGGTGGTGCCAACCGCCTCGTTTCCGGTAGACCCGGCAACTACGCGATCGAGAAAGCCATCCCCATCGAGATCGACCACGTCAAGTAGGTCACGGCTATTTTTCTTCACCCGAATGGGACCGGCGCCGCCGAACCATAGGCGAGAAGCATAAGCCCAGCTGCCGATGTTATAAGCCCCCAACATCCCGATAGGCGCCGTACTGTAAGATACAGGCTCGAGCCCTCCTCCTGTATTGAGAAGAACTGACCATCCGTCCTCATACTGTGAGGTCGCGGTATTCCAGTGTGTCGAGCTGACCCAGTCAGGCAATCCGTCGCCGTTGACGTCAAATAGGTCGTGCAGCGTTTCGCCCTGAACCACCTGTGACAAGCTGCCTCCCTCGATAGGGAGAGGAATGGTCAGCGGGTCTGGGCGAAAGCCCGCGCCGGTGTTGAACCAGACTTCTAAGCATTTGTGTACGGCTAGAGCCGTCGAGCCAGTTGTACTGATGTTGCACTCATATCCGGGAAGATTGGGAAGTGCGTCGTAGGTAGTCACATAGTCAGGTAATCCATCACCGTTAAAATCTAAGAGTTGGCTCAGTGTGGATCCCGAGGAATGGGTATACGCGAGCACCGTGCTAGCGGCAGGAATCGTAATAGCCGGATCGAACCCGTGTCCGTTGTTGTAGGCTACCTCCCACGTCGTGGTCCCTGCCTTGACAAAGTCTACCAACCCGTCGCCGTTCAGATCGACGATGTCCTGATAGGTCGCCGATGTTGATGGATCAATCTGCTCCTCGACCCGAATAAACTTTGAGCCAGGAGACCAATTGTCCGATGTTGGCGACTGCGAGAAGCCCCATCCGCTGCTGTAACGGCCGTAGTAGACGGTCCAAGACGTGGCGTTTGCGACTACATAGTCGGGCAATCCATCACCGTTCAGGTCAAACGTGTCCAGGGCGGTGCATTGCCGTAGATTGCCGGCGTGCTTGGGGCAGTTCGTGGGGTCGACAAAGACGTTGCGGAGCTGATTCCCAAAGCCAGTACTGGTGGGAGTGGTCCATGTTACCGCCGCGGAGAAGATTGGGATGCCACTTGATCTTCCGCCGAAGAGAACGCTCCAGTTTGCGGTCTCGCGCGTTACTTGATCGAGGAACCCATCGCCGTTCATGTCGAGCATGGATGTATAGGTTTCAACACTGGGATTGTGACGGCGAAGGAATGGTTTGGTAGCTGTAGAAAGGTAGACAACCGATGGAGAATACCCGGTGGTCGACGGGGTGTAGGAGAAGGACTGAGTTGGTTCGCCGCTGGCCAGGACGGATGAGAGAATCGACTTCGGGGTCGCGCGGGAGTCATCGTAGGTGAGCTCATAGCTACGAATTGCGAGTTGATCGACGATGGAAGACACGTCAACGCCAACGAGGCGGAGCCATAGAGTCTGCTTGCAGCCCGTTCGATAAGAGCTAATCACATCGGGCCTTGGCCCGTAGGTAAATGAAACCTGATAGAGATGCGATGATCCCGCGTTGACGTTAGCCCCATAGCGGACCGTGGAGGGAATTAGCTGATTCAGCAGATTAGACCATTCGATGTCGACGGAATTGCCGTTGGGATCCCTAATCTCAGATAATGCCCAGATGGTGGTAAATTCACACGTTCCGTCTGGATGAACGACACTTGCCGCCGATGTGGTTGAGCCGATTTTATCAGTACTGTCGACTCCGAAGCGGTAGACGTAACCAGCTTTGTCGCGGACGGTCCAAACGTTGGCTGGTTCGTCGAATTGTGCTTCCAGATATGCTTCTTCGAGACGTGGCTTATATGAAGTACCGTCCTTCACGAGTTCTGAAGTCACGCCGGACATGGATAGAACGAATTCATTAAAGTGGGAGCTAGTGCAGCGGGGTGAACCCCACTTAGTAGTTCGCTCGATCTGGCCAATCGGAAGACTCCAGCCGTATCCGAAAGGGCTAGACCCACCGGTGCTGGTATACGAAAGAGCGAGTTTAGGGGTTACGCTTCTTCCTGGAGGGACCTTGATCTGCACCCCAGTGGTGAGGGCTCCCGAGAAGAGGTTCGCTTCGGGTACTTGCGCCAACGAGGAGAAGAGATCGCCTGCCTCGCCGATACGAGCACCTAGAGAAGTCGCAGTATCCGCCATTGCGCGGGCTGCGATCATGGCGATGAAGAGCGCGATCAGGGCGAGTCGTACCTGCCTCATTGTGAGACTCCCAAGCTAGATCTCGTCAAAGATTCCTGGGCGAGCCCGGACAGATCGGGAAGTTTTAGGGGTGTGGTTAGTCGGTCTGGATCCGGATCTAGCTTGTCGATTCGCGGTGGCATTGCTTCAGAATTGCCAGGGAGCTCCAAGTCGATCGGGTCACCGGAGTCAGCAACTGCTGCTGCGATCGCGTCACGTTCATTATTCAGTTGAGTTTCGAATTCTTGGGTTTTTACGACGTCAATCCGCCGAGAAGGCACAGCTATCACCACCCTGCCGTCCCTTGCTGAGCGCCCATCCTCGTCTAGTGGCAGATCGCTCTCGTCAACGATGACAACGGCCAAGTTCTGACCAGCGCTGACGCCGACTGCATCAGCGGCGCGTGCATTTGCTGCGGCGGCGGCATTCGCGCTGCCGCCGACCAATCCAAGTGGACCGCCATTCGATTCGATCTGAGATAGGGCGGGAGACGCCCATGCAATCGGTGCAAGAACTAGAGTTGCGAAACAGAGCTTGATTGCGGTTCGAGTGTCGGCAAGCAGCATCTCGGGATCCTTCGGTGCGCCTCAAGAGAGGATGGCGTCAGGCAGTCCGATATGATGAGTGTGTGGGCGCACCGATAGGGCGCGCCCAGCGAGCGCTGTTGATGAGTGGTTATAGTATGAATCTGACTAGTGGAGTAGATAGAGTTGCGCATTGTCAAATCAGACCGCAGCAGGCATAGTCAAGACTCTTCTTTTGGGAGGTTCTTCAGAGGGCTGAGGTATTAGCCGACTCATGCGTGTACCCGTGATGCGGACGTACGCGCCGCAGTTTTTACGGCCAACCGCGGGTTGAGTGTGGAATCCGATCGCTCGTGCAAGGATAAGCCAGCAGTTGCCCGCAGATGCTTGCTGGAGGGTGCGCTACGAGTTGGCTGCAGCTTAGTCGGTTTTGGGTACGCGGCGTGTGATATATTGCGGCAACGTACGTCTCGCCGCGAGAGAACTCACAATGGTGTTCGCTGCACAGCGCTGACGGCCGAATAGGGTTGCAACGACACTGGCGCCGTCACTACAACACACGGCGGAACCAGGCATCGACGCGCATGGAGATGGCTGAACGGATGCGCAGCCCAACCCGAGTTGAACGGGCCTGCGGATCACGCGTTGCCTAGCAACCCGTTGGGTGCGCGGAGAGTCTGGCCCGCAGCATAAAGGATGAGTAAGGTTAATTAGCGCGCTGTGCGGGGGCGACAAGCGGCGCCGCCCGCATCCGTCAATGGGCGGCCCTAAATGCCCGGCGTCGCGTCCAGGAGCGTCTGCGCCGCTCGCTCTAAGGCGGACAGTCTACCGCCGGAGCGCGGCGCACGCGGGCTTCACCATGCGCAACGCCGCCAACGCCACATCGGTCATACCGTTCCGCATTAAGCCGATTGCGCAGCTGCGCCCGCATGGCCATGGCGCGTCATCGGCAGGCGCACCCGCCGTTCTTTGCTTCGGCAGTCGGAGGCTCCCGCGCATGAACGACATTGCGATCGCGTATTGTCGGACCGCCGGCGAGAAATCTTATCGGTCTGCGGATACTTTGTCCTCACGCAGGCACGAAGTCAGTGCTCAACCGCGGATTGGTCTCACACTTGATCCAAGCAGGGCACGGCCAAGTGGAGGCTGGAAGAGGCCGTCAAGACCCCAAACTGGCCCCGTCCGCCCTGTCCGCTCGCAGCGCCGGCCCATCGATGCCTTGTCTGTGTTCAGCGATTACCGCTGCCGTCCGGTTCACATCCGTTCACACGCACTCACACGCGTTCCCGACCATCTACGTCGGTCGATTCCAGGGATATGACTCTATTGGGCCTGGGGGGCTCTCGCGACGGCCCCAGACATCGCTCGCGGATCGTGAGTGGGAGGTCATAGCTCCTCCATGGCGTCGGCGAGCGGCTATGTGTTGCAAGCTCGATGGCTGGGGAGCCAGTCGGCAAAATTACGCCCGGATCGCGTCTATGCTCGTCGAACAGCTGGCCAAGCCTTGGGTCCTTCTCAGCCGGCCGAGCACTCACCAACAGCCCGCCGGTGGCGGCCTTCGCGTGCTGTAGAGCGTTTCGACAGGGTATCGACGTGATTCTAAAGCAATTTCAATCGAATACTGTCTCACGCAGCTGCCTTGACCGACGCTTTGGGCGAAGAACGGCTTTCAGTAGTCGCACCGCGACGACGCTTGGGTGTCCGGATTCGCGGCAGGGTAGCAGATCGGTAGCAGCCTGGCCTCGGTTAGAGGCGCCGTGGGCGCCTAAGTCGCTAATGCGAAAGGGGGGACTTGAACCCCCACGGGTTTTACCCCACAGGATCCTGAATCCTGCGCGTCTGCCAATTCCGCCACTTTCGCGTGTGGGAGAGACGACTCGAGGTCGGCCCCCGGCAATAGCGGCCTCGTTTGGCACGGTCAAGTCAGTCTCGATTCACTGCTTGCTTCGGCCCTCGCCGGCGCGTGCGCGAAGGAATCGCATGCCGCGATCCCTTCGCGGTGCCGGGCCGTGGATCAGCCCTGTGCGCCCATTACCGGCGCCGGCCACTTGAGTGTTGGCTCGCTCAGGCGTCGCTGGCGGATCGCAGCGTTGAGGCGTGCGACGCGTCGCGATGCGGCAGCACGCGCCAGCGGGTGTAGCCGACGAACACCAACGCGATACCGACGACGAAGGGGACCACGGCGGCGCCGACGCCGCCGGTGGAGAGCGTCACGACCGTCGCACCAATCATGATGATTACCAGGCCGGCGGCGGCGAGCGGCGTCAGCCCGGGGCGGATGCCGGTGAGCCCGGGCAGGACGAGGCCGAGCCCGCCGAGCAATTCCGCCACGCCGATGAAGCGCAGGAACGCACCCGGCATCGCGATCTCCTTCGTCATCTCGGCGATTGGCAGCACCAGCTTCGTGCCGCCGGCAAAGACGAAGAGCAGCGCCAGCAGAACCTGCACAATCCACAAGACCGTATTCATCGTCGACCTCCGTTCGGGTTGGTGTTGTACCACCATGTCGAACGGCAGGTGAGAAGATCGACCGCCGCGATCGATCCGTGGTGTGCGGCGCGCACGCGTAACTCGCCGCAACGGTCTTGGGGTTCGCAGGGCTGGGCGTCGACGTGGTGGCGGACGAGGTTGCGCCAATCCGGTGAGCAGGCAACACGATAGCGGCGGTAGGCTATCTATTATCGCCATTGACCGGCCGCTGTAACTCTGCCAGCGGAGAACGCTACGGGGAGGTAGACCGACATGCGGGGACGCCTGGTAGCGCTAGTGGTGGTGAGCGCGCTCGGTGCCGCGGCGCGGCCGGGGCGCGGACAGTTCTGCGACGATGGCAATGGCTGCACGATCGACGACATGTGCGTTGCCAACCGTCGCTGCGTCGGATCGCCGGTCAGCGGCGGCCCGTGTAGCGACCTCATTCAGGAGTGTCTGACCAACCGCAGCTGCGAGAACGGCCGCTGCGGCGGCACGCCGGTAGAGGACGGCACGCCGTGCCATCTAAGCTGCGGCGCCTGCATGGGTGGCGTCTGCATGCCGGACCAGTCGAGGGCGGGGCAGCCGTGTGAAGACACCTTCGGGCCTTGCACGACGGGCGACCGCTGTCAGTTCGGGAGCTGCGTCGGCGACCGCGTCCGCTGTCCCGACCTGGACAACAATCGGTGCACGGAAGAGGTATGCGATCCGCGCGTCGGCGAGTGCATCAGCCTCGTCCCGGCCCCCGGGCGCGAGTGCGGCGGCTGCGGCCACTGCAATCCGGCGACCGGGATCTGCGATTCCAGCAACGACGGTATGTCCTGCGACGATCAAGACCCGTGCACCAGCAACAGCATTTGCACCGGCGGCGCCTGCCCATTGGGGACGCCGAACACGCCTGGACCGCCGCTTGCCACCCCGACCTTCACGCCGCCGCCAACGCCGATCGTCGGCCCGTGCGTCGGCGATTGCGACGGCGACGGCGCGGTGGCGATCAGCGATCTCATCCGCGGCGTCAACATCGCCCTCGGCAGCGCCAGTCTCGACACCTGCCATAGCTTCGATGCCGACGGCGACGGCATGGTCGCGATCAACGAGCTGATCCAAGCCGTCAACGGCGCGCTCGGCGCCTGCGGGTAGCGCACCGGCCGCTGCGCCGCACGAGCTCTTCAACGCCGCCGGCGCAGAGGTACCCGCGACACAGCATTAGGCTGCACCCGGCTTTGTTCGCAAAGTCCGGTCTTTCTGGTGGCGCGGGGCTCCAGCCCCGTGTGCCTGCGTAGCGGAGCGAAGCAGGCAGCGGAATTCGGCGCCGCTCCGCGCCGGCGAACACGGAGCTGGAGCTCCGCGCCACCAGCAAGGCCTTCCTGGCGCACTTTGCGAACAAAGCCGCTGCACCCCTCACGCTGCGCTCTTCCGCGCCCTGCGCCAGCCGTGGAAAGGCCTTGGCGTCGCACCGGCTTGAAGCCCCATCGGCGATGCGCGACAAGTCGGAATCCGCATGGCTGAGCTGGCAAAGACTTACGATCCCGCCGTCACTGAAGAGCGCTGGTACGACGCCTGGCTCAAGGGTGGCTACTTTCACGCCGACGAGACCCGCGCGGGGGAGACGTTCTGCGTCGTCATCCCGCCGCCGAACGTCACCGGTGTGCTGCACATGGGGCACATCCTCAACAACACGCTGCAGGACATCCTGGCGCGCTTTCATCGCATGGACGGCAAGAACGTCCTGTGGATGCCGGGCACCGATCACGCCGGCATCGCGACGCAGAACGTCGTCGAGAAGCAGCTCGCCAGCGAGGGCAAGACGCGCCACGATCTCGGCCGCGAGGCGTTCATTGCGCGCGTCTGGCAGTGGAAGGAAGAGAAGGGCGGCGTCATCCTCCGCCAGCTGAAGCGCCTCGGCTCGTCATGCGACTGGGAACGCGAACGCTTCACCATGGACGAGGGGCTGTCGCACGCGGTGCGCGAGGTCTTCGTCCGCCTCTACGAGAAGGGGCTGGTCTACCGCGGCCAGCGCATCATTCATTGGTGCCCGCGCTGCCTGACGGCGCTCGCCGACGAGGAAGCAGTGACCGTGGAGGGCGGTGAGAACGGCTCGCTGTGGCACATTCGCTATCCGGCCGAGGACGGCGGGCCGGGGCTGACCGTCGCGACGACGCGTCCCGAGACGATGCTCGGCGACACCGGTGTGGCGGTGAATCCGGATGACGAGCGCTATCAACACCTGATCGGTAAGCGCGTGCTGCTGCCGCTGATGGATCGCGCCATTCCGGTGGTCGCCGATCCGCTGGTCGACAAGGAGTTCGGCACCGGCGCGGTGAAGGTGACGCCGGCGCACGATGCCAACGACTTCGAGATGGGCCAGCGCCACAACCTCGAGCCGCTGTGCATCATGGAGCCGACCGGCATCATCAACGCCGCCGGCGGCGCGTACGCCGGGCTCGATCGCTTCGCGGCGCGCAAACGCGTCGTCGCCGATCTCGAGGAACGCGGCCTGCTCGAGAAGACCGAGCCGTACCGCGTGCCGGTGCGGCGCTGTTACCGCTGCGACACGGTGGTCGAGCCGTATTTGTCGCTGCAGTGGTTCGTGAAGATGGCGCCGCTGGCGGTGCCGGCGCTGCGCGCGCTCGACGACGGCTCGCTGCGCCTCATCCCGGAGCGCTGGAACGGCGTCTACCGTCACTGGATGGAAACCATCCGCGACTGGTGCATCAGCCGCCAGCTATGGTGGGGGCATCGCATTCCGGTCTGGTACTGCGACAGTGGTGGGCACGAGATCGTCTCGCGCACCGACCCGAGCGCGTGTCCCGAGTGCGGCGGTGCGCTGCGCCAGGATCCCGACGTGCTCGACACTTGGTTCAGCTCCTGGCTGTGGCCGTTCTCCACCATGGGCTGGCCGGACGAGACGCCGACGCTGCGCCGTTTCTATCCGACCGACACGCTGGTCACCGCCGCCGACATCATCTTCTTCTGGGTCGCGCGCATGGTGATGGCCGGCTACGAGTTCATGGGCGAGTGCCCGTTCCGCGACGTCTACCTGAACAGCATCGTGCGCGACGGGCAGGGGCGGAAGATGTCGAAGTCGCTCGGCAACTCGCCCGATCCGCTCGACGTCATCGCGCAGTACGGTGCCGACGCGCTGCGCTTCACCGTCGTCTCGCTGGCGCCGGTCGGCCAGGACGTGCGCTTCGACGTCGACAAGACCGAGCTGGGCCGCAACTTCGCCAACAAGATCTGGAACGCGGCGCGGTTTGCGCTGATGCACCTGCAGGCCGACAGCAGCGACGGGGCGAGCCCCCACCCTAACCCTCCCCCGCTGGGGCGGGGGAGGGAACCGCAGCTCGGACTTGCGGATCGCTGGATCCTGTCGCGCCTGCAGGGCGCGATCGAGGAGACGCGCGCAGCGCTGGCCGCGTATCGGTTCAACGATGCGGCGTCGGCGCTCTACCGCTTCATTTGGGGCGATGTGTGCGACTGGTACCTGGAGCTCTCGAAGCCGGCGCTCTACGGCAGCGACGAGGCCGCCAAGCAGGCGGTGCGCGCGACGCTGACCACGGTGCTCGACCAGACGTTGCGCCTGCTGCATCCGTTCATGCCCTTCGTCACCGAAGAGATCTGGCAAGCGTTGCCGATCGCGCGGCCGACGGCGTCGATCTGCATCGCGCCGTACCCGCAGGCGGATGCGAGTCGTCGCGACGCCGACGCCGAAGCGCGCGTCGGCGAGCTGATCGCTGCGGTCTCGGCGATTCGCAACATCCGCTCCGAGCTCGGCATCGCGCCGACGACACCGCTCAACGTCCACGTTGCCGCCGATGGGCAGGGCGAACGCGTGCGCGCCATCGAGGCGTTCATCAAGGTGCTGGCCAAGGTCGGCAACGTCGAGCTGCTTGCTGCCGAGCGCCCGTCCGGCGAGCCGTCAACCGTCGTCAACGGTCTCGGCGAGGTGTTCGTCTCGCTGCGCGGCGTCGTCGACCCCGCCGCGGTGCGCGATCGCTTGGAGAAAGATCTCGCCAAGGCCGACAAGGAGCTCAAAGGCGTCGACGCCAAGCTGTCGCGCGCCGACTTCGTCGACAAGGCACCGGCCGACATCGTCGAGAAAGAGCGCGCCAAGGCCGGCGCGCTGCGCGAACGGCGCGGCACGTTGGAGAAGCATCTGGCGGTGTTGCGGCAGGCGTGAAGGCAGGTTGTTGGTTGTTACGTTGGTAGGTTGTTAGGTCTGAGCCAGAATGGCCAAGCGCAGCGCTCCAGCGACAACGCCTCACCGACAGCCGAGCAACCTAACAACCAACAACCTCGCCGTTTTCGGTCTGCCCGCCGTTGCCGATCTGATTCGCACCGCCCTGGCGGAGGATGTTGGGCGCGGCGACATCACGACGCGGCTGACGGTGCCGGCGACGGCGCGGGCGCGCGGTACGTTGCTGGCCAAGCAGGACGGCGTGTTGGCTGGGCTGCCGCTGGTGGAGCGCGTGTTCGATGCGGTTGGCGTCGGTGTCGTCGTGACGACGTCGGCGGCCGACGGCGATGCGTTCGACAACGGCGCACGCTTGGCGACGGTTGAAGGGCCGGCGGCGAATGTGTTGGTCGGTGAGCGCTTGGCGCTCAACCTGGTGCAGCGCCTCTCCGGTGTCGCGACGTTGACGCGTCGCTACGTCGTGGCGGTGCGCGGCACCACGGCGCGCATCATCGACACGCGCAAGACGACGCCTGGATTGCGCGTGCTGGAGAAGTACGCGGTGCGCATGGGCGGCGGCGTCAATCACCGTGCCGGGCTCGATGACGGCATCCTGATCAAGGACAACCATCTGGTCGCCGCCGGCGGCGTCACTGCCGCGATCAGCGCCGCACGCCGCGGCGCACCACACGGGCTCAAGGTGCAGGTCGAATGCGCGACGCTCGATCAGGTCGACGAGGCGCTCGCCGCCGGCGCCGGCGCGTTGCTGCTCGATAACATGTCGACCGACGCGATGGCCGACGCCGTACGCCGCGTCGCCGGCCGCATCCCAGTCGAAGCCTCCGGGGGCGTGAACCTGTCGACCGTGCGCGCCATCGCCGAGACCGGCGTCGACCTGATCTCAGTCGGCGCGCTGACGCACTCGGCACCAGCGGTCGACATCAGCCTGAAGATCAGTTTGATCTGAATTCACCACAGAGGCACAGAGTGCACAGAGCACTGCTTCAGATTTGGGAAGGCATTCTCTGCGAGACTCTTCTCAGTGTCTCTGTGCCTCTGTGGTGAAGCAGTGGAATTGTCGCCGCTGTCGCGCGAAGCCATCGCGCCGCATCTCACCACGCGCTGGCTGGGGCGCGAGGTGCACTGCTTCGAGGTGCTCGATTCGACCAACACGACGGCGCGCGAAATGGCGGGAGCGGGAGCGGCGGACGGCACGGCGGTGATCGCCGACGCGCAGCGGCGCGGGCGCGGGCGGCTGGGGCGCGCCTGGATCTCGCCGGCGCGCAAGAACCTCTATCTGTCCGTCGTGCTGCGCAACGAGGTGCCGCTCGAGCGCCTGGCGCAGGTGAGCTTGCTCGCCGGCGTCGCGACCTGCGCGACGATGCGCGAGTGGGCGCCGCAGGCGGCGATCAAGTGGCCGAACGACGTCCTGCTCGGCGCGCACAAGGCGGCCGGCATCCTCAGCGAGCTCGACGCCTCGGGCGCCGCGCCGGTGGTCATCCTCGGCATCGGCGTCAACTTGAACAGTGAACAAGGCGACTTTCCGGAGGAGCTGCGCGACAAAGCGACCTCGCTCATGCTCGTCACCGGCACCGCCATCGACCGCGCACGCTTCGTCGGCCGCCTGTTCGGCGCGCTGGAGGAACAGCTCGATCGCTGGCGACGCGACGGCTTCCCCCCGATCGCCGCCGCGTGGCGACAGCTGACGCCGCTCATCGGCCGCCGCATCCATGTGCAGGAACCCGGCGCCGACGTAGAGGGCACGGTCGTCGACCTCGACGATGACGGCGCCCTGCGCCTCCGCCTCGACAACGGCGCCGAGCACCGCGTGGTTGCGGGTGACGTTACCGTGATCGGCGGCTATTCCCCCCTTTGAAAAAGGGGGGGCAGGAGGGATTTCCCAAATACGGTGCGCGTCGAGGGTCGCGTCTGCGATGACTCGACGCGGACCCGCCGCTTTGCCCGCGGCGATCAGTTTGACAATCCCCCCTGCCCGCCTTTTTCAAAGCGGGGAAACGCGGAGGCCTTCGATTCGTGATGACCGCCTCCGTGTTCTCCGTGGTCATCTGTGTTCATCTGTGGCCGGCCTTTTCCTGATTCTCCACCGAGATCGGGATTCCGCCCGCGCCTTCGACCCGCTCTTGCAGGATCGCACGGCGCTGGCGCAGCTCGCGATGGCTGAGCGACTCGACGTGGTCTTCGAGGCCGAGTTGGGCGCGCATGTTGGCTGGGTCGTAGGCGTTCTGCGTCGGATCGAAGCCGATGTCGCGCATGATGCGCTCGCCGTGGCGCATGGCGAAGTAGCCGTACACCTTGCCGACCTCGGCGAGCAGATCGATGTCGGGCGCCAAGCGCACGATGGCGCCGTCGATGAAGATCATGTTCTTGACGTAGAGCATGAGGTGCTTGGGTAACTTGGCGCCGCGCGACAGCAGCGCCTTGAGGATCTCGCGAATTTCGCCGACCAGCTCCTCGCCGCTCATCTTGGTCGGGTCGCGCACCGGCTGATCGATCTTCAAGTCCTTGATCAAGCCGCGCACGTCGACGTCCGCCGGCAGCGCGCCGAGATCGCGGAACGCCTCGATCTGGCCGGGCACGTCGTTGACCGCGCCGGTCATCATCATGCGCAGGAACGCCAGGCGCTGCGTGTCGTTCATGCGCCCGGTCATGCCGTAATCGAACAGCGCGACGCGCCCGTCGGGCATGACGAACAGGTTGCCGCCGTGCAGATCGCCGTGGAAGACGCCGTAGATCATCGCGCCTTCGAGGAAGCAGATGAGCATCGAGCGCAGCACCGCCTCGGTGTCGATGCCGGCGGCGCGCATGCCCTCGACGTCGTCGTACTTGAAGCCGCGCAGGCGCTCCATCACCAGCACGCGGCGCGTCACCAGGGTCGGATGCGGGCGCGGTACGACGATCACCGTCTGCTCGCCGTGGCGCAGGATGCGCGCGATGTCGAGCATGTTCTCGGCCTCGAGGCGGAAGTCGAGCTCTTCGACGATGGTCTCGGCGAACAGCTCGACCAACGCCGGCGGGTTGGCGAGCGCCGCGACCGGAATGCGGCCGACCAGGAACGGCGCGATCCACGCCATCGCCTCGATGTCGCGGCGCACCAGCCGCGCCACCTGCGGGCGCTGCACCTTGACGACGACTTCCTCGCCAGTGCGCAGCGTCGCGGCGTGCACCTGCGCGATCGACGCGGCGGCCAGGCACTCGCGATCGAAGCTGGAGAAGACGTCTTCGAGCTTGCGGCCGAGATCCTCTTCGACCACCGCGCGCACCGCGTCGAACGGCTCCGGTGGCACTTGGTCGCGGCAGCGCTTGAACTCCTCGACCAACTCGTCGGGAAAGATGCCCTGGCCGGACGAGACGATCTGGCCGAGCTTGATATAGGCCGGGCCGAGTCGCTCGAACGCCAGGCGCAAGCGGCGCGACAGGCCGGCGCGCGACGCGGGACCGCCCGCAGCCTGGTACTCGCGCAGACGCCAGCCGAGCAGCGCGCTGGTGAGCCGCGCCCCGGCCTCGATGAAGCGGCCGAGCGGCGGCAGGCGCCGGCGTTGCGTCAGCACCGGCACCTCGTTGCGCGCCGCGTCGCGCAACGCGTCGGCGCCGGCGCGCCAGGCTGTCGCGTCCGGGTCGACCACCCACGGCCCGCAGTCGCTGAACGCTGCGAAGGCGAGGTCGGCCGGCGGGGCACCGGTTGTTGTGGAGGCGGACGGCGGCGTGTCGATCATCTCTCCTTTGTAGCCGACGACCAGAGGGCACCGCGAGCCCAGATTGGCCGCCGCCTGCGGCGGCGGCGTTGTCCGTTATCCGTTATCCGTTGGGAGCGCGGGCGTCCCGCCCGCTTTACGAATGGTGTCGAAACCGAGCCGCGCTCGGAAGTGCATCGGCACGGCGGACGGGCGGGACGCCCGCGGTCCCGGCCGCTCGCCACGTGCCCAAAGCTCCTTGCCGCGCTCGTTAGGCGACTCCCCATCCGGCTGGTAAGAGGACGCGCGCTCCATGTCTCTGCTCGCCATTGACGTCGGCAATACGCAGACCGTGCTCGGCATCTACGAGGACGGCGTGCTGGCGCGGCATTGGCGCATCGAGACCAGTCCGGCGCGCACCGAGGACGAGCACGCGGTGTTGATTCGCGACCTGTTGCGCGACGCCAATCTCACCGGCGCGGCGTTGTCGTGCGTCGTGCCGGCGTTGACGCCGACCTTCCGTTCGCTGTGCCGCAAGTATCTCGGCTTCGAGTTGTTAGTGGTCGCGCCCGGCATCCGCACTGGGTTGGTGATGAAGTACGAGACGCCGCACACGCTCGGTAGCGACCGGCTGGTCAATGCCGTCGCGGCGCACGCGCGCACCGGCGGTGCGGCAATCGTCGTCGACTTCGGCACCGCTACGAAGATCGAATACGTGACGCCGGACGGCGCCTACGCCGGCGGCGTCATCTGTCCGGGCATCAAGATCGCGAGCCAGGCGCTGTTCAAGCATGCGGCGCGACTCGCGTCGGTCGAGCTCACACGGCCGCCGCAGGTCATCGGCCGCACCACCGCGCACGCGCTGCAGTCCGGTATCCTGCTCGGCCACGTCGCCAGCGTCGACGGCTTGGTGCGGCGCATTCAACGCGAGCAAGGCGTGCAGGCCCGCGTCTTCGCCACCGGCGGCCTCTCGAGCCTGCTCGCCGCCGATTCCGAAACCATCGACGAAGTGGACGAATTCCTCACCCTCGACGGCCTGCGCATCATCCACGAGCGCAACAGCCTGCCGCCGAAGAAAAAGAAGAGCGGCCACGGATGACCACGGAGAACCACGGAAAACACGGAGGCGCGCATCACGAGGTCGAGGCCTCCGTGTTCATCCGTGGTCATCTGTGTTCATCTGTGGCTTTCCTCATTCTCGGGATCGACGCATGACCAAGCTGCTAGTGATCGATGTGGGCAACACGCACACCGTGTTGGGCGTGTACGAGGGAGAGACCCTCGTGCAGCACTGGCGCATCCAGACCGAGGAGGGGCGCACCGAGGACGAGTACGGTGTGTTGGTGCGCAGTCTGCTGAGCGGGCCGGAGTCGCAGGGTTTGGGTGGCGCGGCGATCGCCTGCTCGGTGCCGGCGATGAACGTCACGATTACGCGGCTGTGCCAGAAGCATCTCGGCCTCGATCCGCTGGTGGTTGGGCCGGGCGTGCGCACGGCGATGCCGATTCTCTACGACAAGCCGCAGGAGGTGGGCGCCGACCGCATCGTCAACGCCATCGCCGCCTTCACGCGCACCAAGGACACCACCATCGTCGTCGACTTCGGCACACCGACGGTGCTCGACTACATCTCGGCGCGCGGCGAATACATGGGCGGCGTCATTGCGCCCGGCCTCGGCATCTCCAGCGCGGCGCTGTTCGCGCGTGCCGCCAAGCTCTACGAGGTCGAGCTGGTGGCGCCCAAGCAAGTGGTCGGGCGTAACACCGTGCATGCCATGCAGTCGGGCGTCGTGCTCGGCCACGTCGCCATGGTCGACGGCCTGGTCGAGCGCATCCAGCGCGAGAACAAGGTCAAGGCGCGCGTCATTGCCACCGGCAGCTGGGCGCCGATCGTCGCTGCCGAGTCCGCCACCATCGAGGAAGTCGATGAGTTCTTGACCCTGGCCGGACTGCGGATCATTTACGAACGAAACCAGGAATGAGGAGAAGGCTGTGAGGCTGTTGGCAGTTAGGCTGTTAGGGGGCACACCTCGGAGTCGGCCGTCCAACCCCAACAGCGTAACGGCTTAGCAGCGTAACAGCCCGACACAGGACAACTGACGTTGTGCGTTGTGCGTTATCCGTTCTCCGTCAAGAACATGCAGAGCGGGCAACGGATAACGGACAACGGATAACGGCCGAGCCGGAGGCGAGCACACATGGCGCACGAGGTCAGTCAGGTCCGCAATGTCGGCATTGTAGGTCAGGGCGGGAGCGGGAAGACGTCGCTGGCCGACGCGATCCTGTTCACCGCCGGGACGACGACGCGCTTGGGCAGCGTCGACGACGGCACGTCGGCGTTCGACTTCGAGCCCGAGGAGACGCGCCGCAAGTTGAGTCTCAGCACTGCCTTCCACCACGCGGCGTGGAAGAAGCATGAGCTGACGCTGGTCGACACGCCGGGCTACATCAACTTCCTCACCGACGGCCTGAACTGCATGCGCGCCTGTACCGTCGCGGTGCTGGTGCTCGAGCCGCACGCCGGCGGCGTCAAGGTGGAGGCCGAGCGCGTTTGGAGCCGCGCCGTGGATCTCGCCCTGCCGGTGGTGGCGTTCGTGACCAAGATGGACCGCGAGAACGCCGACTTCCACGGGGCGCTCAAGGATCTGACCGATAACTTGCAGGCCAAGCCGGTGCCGGTGCAGCTGCCGATCGGCAGCGCCGAAACCTTCAAGGGCGTCGTCGACCTGCTGAGCATGAAGGCGCTGATCGCGCAGCCGAACGGGCAGGTGAAGGAAGAGGCGATTCCGGCCGATCTCGCCGACGCCGCCAAGGCGGCGCGCGAGCGGCTGATGGAGACGGCGGCGGAGACCGACGACGCGCTGGTCGAGCAGTATCTCGAGAGCGGCGAGCTGACGCAGGAGCAACTGACCGAGGCGCTGCGCGGCGCGGTGCGCGACGCGCGCTTCGTGCCCGTCTTCTGCGGTGCCGGCGGCAAGGGCCTGTCGATCGCGCCGCTGCTCGACTTCATCATCGCGTACACGCCGGCGCCGGGTGAACGCGGCCAAGCCGGTGGCGAGGATCCGAAGAGCCACGAGCCGATCGAACGCGACATCACGCCGACCGCGCCGTTTTCGGCGGTGGTGCTCAAGAACGTCGTCGATCCGTTCTCCGGCAAGCTCTCCATCTTTCAGGTCGTGAGCGGCGAGGTGTCGCACGACGCGACGGTGCTCAACGTCGGCCGCGACCACAAGGAACGCCTCGGCCACCTGCTGCGCCTGGAAGGCAAGAAGCAGGCGCAGGTCGACAAGCTCACCACCGGCGAGATCGGCGCGGTCGCCAAGTTGAAGGACACCGAAGCCGGCGACACGCTCGCCGACGAGAAGGCGCCGATCCGCTACGTCGGCTTGGTGCCGGTGTCGGCGGCGATTTCCTTCGCCATCGAGCCGAAGGCCAAGGGCGACGAGGACAAAGCGGTGCAGGGCCTGCACAAGCTGATCGAGGAAGACCCGACGCTGATCATGCAGCGCGACGCGCAGACCAAGGAGATCATCCTCTCCGGCGTCGGCCAGCTGCATATCGAAGTCGCGGTCGAGAAGCTGAAGCGCAAGTTCAACGTCGAGGTCGAGCTCAAGGCGCCGAAGGTGCCGTACAAGGAAACTATCAAGGGAACCGCCAAGGCGCAGGGGCGACTGAAGAAGCAGACCGGTGGGCGCGGCCAGTTCGGCGACTGTTGGTTGGAGGTCTCACCGCTGCCGCGCGGCGCCGGGTTCGAGTTCGTCGACGGCATCGTCGGCGGCGTGGTGCCGCGCCAGTTCATTCCGGCGGTGGAGAAGGGCGTGCGCGAGGCGCTGCACGAAGGCATCTTGTCGCACAACGAGGTGGTCGACGTGCGCGTCAAGCTCTACGACGGCTCGTTCCACACCGTCGACTCGTCGGAGATGGCCTTCAAGATCGCCGCCTCGATGGGTTTCAAGAGCGCGCTGCAGCAGGCCAAGCCGATCCTGCTCGAGCCGATCATGGCGATGGAGATCGCGGTGCCGGACGACTGCATGGGCGACGTCATCGGCGACCTCAACAGCCGCCGCGGCAAAGTGCTCGGCGTCGATCCGAAAGTCGGCTCGCAGGTGATCCGCGCCCTGGTGCCGATGGCCGAAGTGCTGCGCTACTCGCCCGATCTGCGCTCGATGACCAGCGGACGCGGCGCCTTTACCGCGGAGTTCGATCACTACGAAGAACTGCCGGCGCATCTGGTCGACAAGGTGGTCAAGGAAGCCGAGGAGCGGCGCGCGGCGCAGCAACACTGAAAAAAAACTGGGGTTGGGGGTTGAGCGGTTCGGGAGTAGGGTGTGAACCGGAGCAAGATCCGTCGCGCCGGCCGGCGAATCTGAATTCCCCCCGACCCCTGAACCCCTCACCCGGCTTTGCACCGAGAGTCGAACCGCGGCGTTGCCGCGACCGACGCAATGAAAGATCGCCACGGATGAATACCGATCCCCGCCCAATCGCCCCCGCCCGGGGAGAACGCAGAACGCCCGAGGCCGCCGCTGCGCTGCAACGTCTGCCGCGCCGTGGCGGACACGAGCTGCTGCGCGACTCGGTGTCCTCCGCGGGGCGCGGGCGAGTGGGCGGGGCGCTGTGTTCTCCGTGTTGATTGCGGATTTAGGCGCGAACCTCTCTCACCCCTAGTCATGGACAATCCAGAGATCGAAGCGCTGGCGGAGGAGATCGTCCAGGGCACCGATACGATCGTCGTGCCGGTGCCGCTGACCGAGGAGCAAGAGGCCGGCAAGGAGATCTCGCGCAGTCTGGCGATGGAGATCGCCAATATGCCGGTCGGTCAGCGGCTCAAGCTGGCAATGAAAGGCAATCGCGACGCACGCGTCATCCTGCTGCGCGATTCGAGTCGGCTGGTGCAGCGCTTCGTCCTCAACAACCCGCGCATCACCGACGAGGAGATCATCACGCTCTGCAAGAACCGCAGCATCGAGCGTGAGATGCTCGACGCCATCTGCCGGCGCAAGGAATGGCTGCAGAACTATCAAGTGAAACTGGCGCTGGCGACCAATCCGAAGACGCCGCTGGCGCTCGCCTCGCGCATCGTGCCGCAGCTGCTGCCGCGTGACCTGCGCGCGCTGGCGAAGAGCAAGAACGTACCGTCGGTGGTTTGCGGCATGGCGAAGCGGCTGGTGATTCAGCGCGGCGGGTGAGATCGCCCTGCCGGTTGAGGCGGTGCGGAGCCGGGAGTTGGGGAAGCTTCGATCGCAAATGCCTTCTGCTCCTCACCTGTAGCCCGGCTTTATCCATAAAGGCGGCTCAGTGTTCCTCGCCGACGTGCGCCGGCTGAAGCCCACCGTCTGAACGCCGGGCGCCTATCTCACACGTTGACGAAGGCGCATCGCCGGTGAGAGTGGTCGTTCGTGATCTGGCTTCTAGCGGCGCTTGGCGCCTGGGCGGTGATGATCGCGACCCCGGCGGCACTTATCGCCGACGACGCAACACCGACGGCGACACCAGCCCCACCAACTCCCACCGTCACACGGACGATCACCGAGACGCGCTTTTCCTGCTGCGAGCTTGGGCCAGGGTGCCGCGACCCACGCGGCGCAATTTGTGAAATCTTCGAAACGGGCTTCGGCGAGCCATGGGAATGCAATGCGGACACCGGACACTGCGCAGTGCCAGGCGCGCCAGCGACGCCGACTCCGCCGCCGACTGGGCCTGTCCCCACCAACACCGAGCGATTTCCCTCATGCTGTCAGGGCTCAGGCGCGTGTCGCGACCCTCGCGACGACGGCACCGTCCTATGCCAGTCGGGCGAGGGATCGTACTTCCCGCCGTTCGCCTGCAACGCGGCCGCGGGCATTTGCGAAGCGCAGCCGCCCAGCCCGACCGCGACGTGTACACCCGGCGGACCGTTCCCGCCGCAGACGCCGGGATGTATGTACGAAGGGCCGACGTTCACTCAGACAGCCACGAGGTCAACGCCTACCCCGACGTGCACCCCGCACTCGCTCCCACCGCGAACATGCGCGCCAGGATCATCGTATGTCTGCACCAATCAGGAGTGTCAGCTGGGCTGCAATTGCGTCACGCAGACGCCAACGCCGAGCTGTCCGCCCGCGCCGCCGGTTATGGAGTGTCCGGCCGGGCAGAATACCGTCTGCAACGAATACCGGTGCGGCTTCGGGTGCGATTGCGTCTGCCCCGGCGATTGCAATCAGGATTCCGTGGTCAGCGTGTCCGATCTCATCACCGCTGTGCGGATCGCGCTTGGCGACGCGCCGGCAACGGACTGCTCCGCGGTGACGTGCGACTGCACCCCTGGTGTGGCGTGCAATCCGGGGGCGCGGATCGACTGTCTTGTGCGCGCGGTCGGCGCGGCCCTCGAAGGGTGCCCCGGCGCGGCGACGTTGCCGCGCCTTGCGCTCGATGTTGAAGTGATCTCGTTTCCAGAGCAGCACCAGGTGGTTATCGTCGCCGCGCTCGCGCACCAGGGCGGCCCTGTCGCCTTGTATCGGGGAGGCTGCACGGCGCAATGTTCGCCGGTGTATTTTGAGCCCATCAACTTCACTGTAGTCGGGCCTGACGGAAGCGAAGCGATGCCGACATGCTCGCCCTACGGCCCGTTATACTGTGCTGAGACAATCAGCCGTTTGGGCGTGGGCGAGTCGCGAACGCAGACGCTGACTGTGGACGGTCGCACGTGGGATCAACAACTTGAATTCGGCGACTGCGGCCCCTGCATCCCCCACGATTTGCCGGCTGGGCACTACGAGGTTACGGCGCGATTCCGCTACTCACTCACCGGTGGCCTTTCGCCGGGAGACTACGAAGTTAGCGCGACAACGGGATTCGACTGGCCACCGCGATCGCAAACGCCCGATGCCTGTTCGGACTCATGCGACGGCCAGCCGTGCGGTCCCGTCCTTTGCGCTGTCCGCGGCTTCTTCGGGTCGGTCTTCGGCGAGGGCCACTGCCAGCCGATCGCAGATGCTCAATGTGCCTGCGAGCCGTTCGAGTGCGATCACTGCGGCGACGGATCGGTCAATAGTGCCGCCGAGATGTGCGACTTTGGCGGCGCGCCGGGTGGCAGTGGCTGTGCTGTCAATTGCACCGCGGAAACGGTCGAGCAGGCCGACATCGCCGACGTGGTTCTCCCCACCTCAATCGTCGATGTTCCAGCGGTGCCGCTGGTGGGCAAGATGACGGTCGCGCACGGCGACGCCCGCAATCCGCCGCCGCCGCCGTGTGTGCCGGGCGTGATCCGCTCACTGCGGTTCGCCCCTATTCCGGCAGCCGAGAATCGCTGTGTGTGCGTGGAGGGGCGCGAGAGCGAGCAGTTCGGGCCCGGCAACGCGGGCGAGATCATTCTGCAGTGCCCATCGCCGTCCGACTTCCATGCGCAAGCCCAGCTTGCCGTTTGGCTGCTCGGCTCGCCCTGCGGCAGTCCCGGCGCAGACGGCGGGGCCGATGGTTTGCCTTGCACCGATGACGACGGCCCGAGAAGCGGGGCGCAGGTGATAGCACACGTGCAGTTTGCCGGTTCAGTAGTGCCCTAGGACCCATGTGCAGCCCGCCGACTGTGTCTGCAGGCGGGGTGTCGTGCCCTCACCCCTCGAGCCGTGCCTCGACGCCGCCGATCTAGTAGAGAGCGCGCATGACCTGTGCGGTGGCGGCGGATACGAAGCTCGAAACTCCCGAAGGTCCTTTGACGGTGAAGACGGTCGGCAACTCGCCGACGCCGGTGATGACGCGTGGCGAGGACGGCATCGTGCGCTTCGCCATGACCAGCGATGTGCACGTGACCGCCACCGCACAGCCAGTACTGCGCATCGCGCTCGCCAATGGCCGCGCGCTGCGCGTCGGTGCCGAGCAGGTGCTGCTCGGGCCGGATGGCGCGCCGCGGCGCGCCGGCGACCTGCAGGCCGGCGATGCGCTGCTCAACGCTTTCGCCTTCCCGGTCGGCTACGAGTACCGCACCGACGACGGACAGACGGTCGTCTCGGATGGCTGCGTTGCGATCAGCGCGATCGGTCCGGGCGGCGAGGCCGATTTGTATGCGCTGACGGTGGCGCGCACCGGGCGCTTCGTGTTCAGCGCTGGCGTCATCGGTCTGGCGTAGCGTCGCGGAATTCCGCAGCCTCTTGCAGCAGTCGTCAGCGGAGGGCGGCCTTCCGTGGCCGCCCTCCGCGGATGGGTGCGCTACTCAGTGCGGCGGAACCATCGGCCGTCGAAACCTAGGCTGCTCGCGATTCGGCTGCGCCTCGACGCGTAAAGCGGGCGAGACGCCGGCGGTCCCGGCAAAAAGGCGGACGAGTCGCCCGCGGTCCTGGCGAGGGCGGGCGAGACGAGACGTCCGCGGTCCCGGCCAAGGTGGCCGATGATCTGGGCAAGCGCTCGCGCGCTCCTGGGCAGCTAGGGCTTGCGGGCGAGAAGCAGGATATTGACGAACGTGCGCTGGCGCGCGACCGACGGGCGATCGTTGAGGCGGTCGACGGCGTCGAAGAGCGAGCGCCCGATGGCGACCACTCGGTCACCGATGCCGCGGCGGGCGGAGAGCACGGTGGCGCGGCCGCCGGCGGAGGCGATGCCACGCGCCAGCAGCGCCTTGCCCAGGCCATAGACGAGGAGGTGCGCGAACGGCACCGCGTAGTGGGTGGCGACTTCGACGCGCTCGACACTGAAGCCGGCCGCCTCGACCCGTGCGCGCAGCTGTTCGGGCCAGTACAGGCGCAGGTGATTGGTGCCGATGCCGACGAGCGGGCCGTCGAACAACAACGGCGCGCCGATCATGCGGCGCACGCGACTGATCGGATCCCAGGCGAACGGAAAGTTGGCGTGCGGCACCGAGATCGCCAGCCGTCCACCCGGGCGCAGCACGCGCAGGAGCTCGCGCAAGCCGGCGGCATCGTCGGCAAGGTGCTCCAACGTTTCGGAGCTCAAGATCTTGTCGAAGCTGGCGTCGGCAAACGGCAACTGTTCGAGTCGCGCCTGCGCCAGCCGCGCCTGCGGATCGCGTTGGCGAGCGAGGCCCAGCTCGGCGGTGGCCGGTTCGACGCCAACGGCGCAGACACGGCGCAGGCGCGCCATCAGGGTGAGCTCGAATCCGCTTCCGCTGGCGGCGTCGAGGACGCGATCGCCGTCGGCGAGCTGCAGCCAGCCGAGGAGAATCGGCACGCGGCGGCGGTAGGCCATGTCGGCTTCGTCGCGCAACGGCGCCGCGAACAGCGCCTGATCCGCGACGCTCAGGGCCGCGAGCGCCGGGGCCTGGTGCACCACCGCGGCCGGCTCGCTCCGGCGCGGCTGGCGCGCCTGAAGGTCGGCGAGCAGTTGCTCGTAGGCGTCGATGCAGCGCTCACGATCGAAGCGCGCCGCGATGGTATCGGGGGCGCGGCGGTACGCGTCCGGCGTCTGCAGCACGGCGCGCAGACCGTCAGCCAACGCAGCGGGATCGAGCGGCGTGACCAGGCGGCCCATGCCGGTCCAGCGCACCGGCTCGCGGGCGCCGGGGATGTCGCTCGCCACCACCGGCGTGCCGCAGCGCATCGCCTCGGCCTGCACCAATGCGAAGCAGTCGCTGCGGCTCGGCAGCGCCAGCACGTCGCACAGCGCGTAGAAGTCGGCGAGGTGTTGCCGGTCGCGCAGCAAGCCGAGCTCGGTGACGTGGCCGGCCACGGCGGCGCGCAGCGGCGCGCACTGCTCGTAGAATCGCTCGTACACCGGATGCGGGTCGCCGGCGTAGACCACGTGCGCATTCGGTACGCCGGCGCGTAGCAACGGCAGCGCGCGCAGCAGGATGTCGGCGCCCTTCTCCTCGACGAAGCGGCCGGCGAAGCCGACGACCTTGCGGTCGGCGAGTCCGAGACTGGCGCGCCAAATCGCGGCGGCGGCGCGGTCGGGAGGCGGAATGTCGACCGGCGGTGCGATCGCCACCAGCTTCGGGCGCAGCGGGGTGAGGAAGCCGGAGTGGGTTGCGTAGTCGTCGCTGTACGTCGTCACCGCGTCGGCGAGTCGCGCGGCGGCGGTCATGCCGGCGGTCACCAGTCGTTCGACGACGCGATTGGCGGCGCCGGCCGGCAGCAGCAGATCGCCGTGGTGAACGACGACGCTCGGCCGGCCGGCGCGGCGCGCCGCCAGCGCCACCGCCGGGGCCTCGAGCATCGGCGTGTGGATCAGCACCGCGTCGGCATCGCGCACCAGCCGGACGGCGGCGCTCAGATAACCCGGGCTGAGCATGCCGCGGCTCAGGCGCGCCAGCGGCGCGACGCGTACGATGCGCACGCCGTGATGCACCTCGTCGTCGGCGAGCTCGGGCGCGTGCCGGTAGGCGAGCACCGTCACGGCATGGCCGCGCCGCGCCAAGCCTGCGGCGAGCTGTTGGGCATGCGCGGTCAGTCCCGTCCAATGCGGGTGGTAATACGTGAGAGCGGCGAGGATGCGCATCGCGATCAGCGCCGGCTCGGGTACATCGCGACGGTCGGCACGGCGGTCGGCGCGGTGGCAGTCGGCACGGTGGTTGGGGCGGCGAATACGTCGACCGGCGACTCGGCGACGTCGACGGCGCGCTGGCGGGCCACCTGGGTGAGCTCGGCGCGGTTGAGAATCGCCGCGGTACGTTCGGAGTCGTAGGCGGAGGTTTTGCGGAAGATCAGCACGCGCGGGTGATCATAAACGGTGAACGCCTCCTCGGCGTCGCGATCGTCGTAGACGACGTCACCGAGGCGCGGCGGCGAGCTGAAGTCCGCCGCCAGCTCGAAGCCGAGCGCGCCGGAGAACAGCGCGCGATAGTAGTCGAGCGTCATCGGCCAGCGGCGCGGGTTGCGTGACAGCGAGCCGGTGAAGCGGTTCGATGAGATGGCGATGTAGTCGACGCGATCGAGCACATGCTGCAGGCGGCGCCGCTTGATCGCGTCGTCCTCCCAGGCCATCTCGAGCGGATACGCGGCGAAGCCGGCAGTATCCGGATCGATCTCCGGTAGCGCGACGGGCAACGCGTCGTCCCAGCTGCCTTCGTTCGCCAGCGCCGTTCCAGCCAGTCGGGCGGGGCGATCGCTGACGATGCGCAGCTCGTACTCGGCGCCGCTGTCGAGTTGCAGCGGCGTCGCGAAGCGGCAAACCGCACTGTGTGCGCTGCGCGCGGCACAGAGAGCCGAGGTGTCGGCACTGTCATCGCCGGCGCGCACCGTGACGCCGAGCGACGGCGGCGCGTCGGCGTCGAGCGCCCGGACCTCGGCGAGCACGACGGCGCGCAGGCGACCGCTGTGCGCGGCGCGGAACCGCGCCGTGCTTGGCGCACCCGGCTGCACGACGGTGACCTGCGGCTCGGGCGCGTCCTTCTCCGACTGGCTCGGCGCCGCCGTGGCTGGCAAGCGGACGGCCTGATCGACCATCGCCCCGGCGCCGGTTTCGACGCGCACCGCGAGCTTTGGCGCTAGGTTCGCGTAGAGCCACTTCGACGCCGCCAGGCGCGTGTGCGGTTGCGTGTAGATGGTGCTGAAGGCAACCGCGTACGCCCAGGTCGGCAGCAGCACCGCCGCGATTACCACGACGCCGGCGATGCGGCGCGGGCGATTGCTCGGCGCACAGAGGTACGAGGCGTCCCATTGCGGCGCGGCGAGACGCAGCAGCGCCCAGGCCGCGGTCAGACAGAGCGCCGGCACGATCGGCAGGAAATAGCGCATGGTCAGCACCCAGCCGGCGCCGTACCAGCCGAAGTACAGACCGATCCATGCCACCGGCAGCACATGGCGCCAACTCTCGGCGCGCCCGCGCAGGCCTTCGATGAGCGCCCACAGCCAGCCGAGCCACGCTGCCAGGCCGAGCGGCCAGCCGAGGCCGTACTGCACCAGGTTGCGCCACGGGAAGACGAGCGGGGTGCGCGTCGCCCATTGATGATTCGGCGGCGAATCGTCGTTGCCGACCTGCTGCTGGCGCGACTTGTTCATCTGCTCCAGCCAGCTCGGATTGAGTCGCGGCGCGAGCACGTTGAGCGCGGTCTGGATCAGTGCCGCCGATCGCGCGGCCGGCTCGGCGCCGCTGTAGGGCGGCGTGAAGGCGTAGGGCTGCAAGAGGCGGAAGGCGAGCACGCCGGTGAGCGCGACGACGTTCAGACTAATCGCGGCGCGGACAAACAGCTGCGCCAACTGGCGGCGCTGCTGCGGTGCCGCCACCACGGTATCGCGCAGCGCCTGTGCCTGCGCGCCAAGGCGCAGGGCGACGCCGATGCCGAGCAGTGCCGCGACCGGAAAGATGCTCACCTTGCACGCCAGGCCGGCGCCGAGCGCGAGCCCGAAGAGCACGTCGTCGATCCAGCGCGCGTGCATCGCCGCGCGCGCCGCCAACCACAGCGCGGCGACGACGAACAACGTCGCCATGGAGTCGACGGTGAAGAAGTGCGCCTGCTGAATCGGCAGCACCGCGGCGGCGTACAGCGCGCTGGCCAACAGTCCGACGGCGCGACCGTAGAGTGTGGCGCCGACGGCGTAGAGCAGCAGCAGCGTGGCGCAGTCGCACAACGCGGAGAGCAGACGTCCGAGCCGATAGCTGGCGCCGAACGTGGTGCCGAGCTCGATGCCGAGGATCCGCTTGTCGAGTTGGTTGTCGGGCCGCTGCATCCAGGCGCCGGCCACCTGTACGATGGTCAGCGGCAGATCGCCGTAGACGTAGAAGCCGAAACCGCGATTGTTGGGATTGAGCGGCGAGTAGGCGGTGTCGAGATAGTCGTGCAGGGAGCCGGGCAGCGCCACCGCACCGGTGACCTGCGCGAGGAAGCGCTCGTCCGGGTGCAGATAGCGCCCGGCATCCCAATCGGCGCCGCGCAGCCGCAGTGCGGCGCCGCCGAGCAGGATCGCGATCAGCAGCAGCGCCGCACCGCTGCCGCGCCGGAAGCGGGTTGCGGTCAGCGCTCAGCTCTCCGGCGGCGGCCGAACGCCGCGCGCTCAGCCGAGCCGCCGGCGCAGCTGCAGCAGGCTGATGAGGGCGAGGACGGCGAGGCCGATGCCGACGAACAGCGGCGACAACATCGGCGCCGGCGCGACGCAGGGATCGCTGCCCGCGCAGCTGGGATCCTGACAGTCGATCAGTCCGTTGAGGTTGTTGTCGATGCCGTCCTCGCACAGTGCCGTGCCAACTTCGGCAGTCGGGGTGATCGTCGGGGTGGCGGTGGCGGTCTCCGTGACCGTCGCGGTCGGCGTGCTCGTACTGGTCGACGTCGCTGTGGGCGTTGAGGTGTTCGGCCCCGGCGTATCCGTCGAGGTGGAGGTCGGCGTCGCCGTGCCAGTCGGTGTGCTGGTGTCGGTCGAGGTCGCCGTGGCGGTCGGCGTGCCGGTTTCCGTCGCGGTCGACGTGGCGGTCTGCGTGCTGGTTTCCGTCGCGGTCGACGTGCTGGTCGACGTCGAGGTCGGCGGCGCCGGTCCTGCCACCGCGCGCTCGGGGCGCTGCAGCATCTGCACCGCGGCGCTGGCCACCGCGGTCATCAGTACGAGCGCGAGGACGCGAGCCGGAACAGCCGAGGGACGAGACGATTGCTGCATTGCGATAACGCGCCTATACGCAGACGCGTCGCGCCCATGTCAACCACGAAAAATCGCGGTGCCGCGGCCCGCCCGCCGGCCGCGCGGTCTCGCGGCTGCGGGCCGGGGGCGCGATGCGGCTGAACGGCGATCGGCGCCGTGCCGGGCGACGCGCGGCGCTCGCTGCGGCGGTGCTGTTGCTCGCCGCGCTCACCGCCGTCGACGCCTTCCCGGACCCGGCGCTGCGCAGCGCCCTGGGGCTGCCGCTGCGGGTGGCGGGGCTCGTCCTCGGCTTAGCCCTCGCGGTCTGGGCACTCGGCGGCGATACGGGACGTCGCCGGCCGGCGTGGACGCGCCACGAGGTGCTGGCGCTGGCGGCGATCACCGCGGCGGCGTTTGCACTGCGCGCCTGGCGGCTCGACGCGTTGCGCGCGCTGTTGGACGAGGGCAATTCGATCGACAACCTGTTTCGCGCCTATGACGCGGCGACGCCGCTGCTGCCGTCGCCCAGTCAGTACGTGACCACCATGCTGCATCCGAGCTGGCAGGCGCTGTTCGTGGCGCTGTTCGGCGGCAGCTTGAGCAGCTTCCGTCTGTCGAGCGCGGTGCTCGGCGCCCTGACCGTGCCGGCGCTCTGGCTGTTGGCGCGGGCGCTCTTCGATCGCGGCACCGCGCTGCTCGCGGCAATCATACTGGCGGCATTGCCGGTGCACGTGCACTTCAGCCGCATCGGTCTGCCGCACATCATGGACGCGCTGGTCGGCACCCTGGCGCTGGCCGGTGTGGCGCATGGCCTAGCGAGCGGCCGGCGGCTCGCCTGGGCGGTTGGCGGTGTGGCGCTCGGGCTGACCCATTACGGCTTCGAGGCAGGGCGCTGGTTCTTCACGCCGCTCGTGGTCGTCTGGCTGGTCGTCTTGGGCATTTGGGCGCCGGCGCGGTTGCGCGCCGCGCGCGGCGGTCTGCTGCGTTGCGCTGCGGCGGCCGCGCTGACGCTGCTCCCGCTCTACAGCGCGTCGCTCGCCGGCGGCTCGCTGGCGCCGCGCTTGCGCACCTCGACGCTCAATCCCGAGACGCGGCGCGAGTTGCTCGCCCATCCCGCGGCGCTGCGCGCGCGCCTGGCGGTCGCCGCCGGCGTCTACCTGTGGCAGCGCGAGGGTGCCGACTACTACGGCGGCGAAGAGGCGTTGTTGCCGCCGTTGCTGGCGCCGTTCGCGGTGCTCGGCGCGCTGCTCACGCTGCGGCGACCTAGCGCGCTGCCGGTGCTCATCCCCTTGTGGCTCACGGCCGTCTGGCTCGCCAACGTCGCGATGCAGAACCCCACCGTGTATGCGCGCTGGGTGGTCGCTTTCCCCGCTCTCGCACTCGCCGGCGCGCGCGGTCTGCAGGCGGTGGCGGCGTGGGTGGCGTCGCCATGGCGGCGCGGCGCGGGTGATGACGGTGGCGGGCTCGCCGCCGCGTTGGTGCTGGCGATCGGCCTGGCGATCCCGCCGCTGTCCGACTACTTCGGCGTCCACATCGAACGCCTTGCAGCGCAGGCGCGCGCCGCCAAGCCGTACGCCGACGGCACCGCTGCGGCGCTGCACGCCGCGGCGCTGCAGCGCGCCGGCGACATCCTGGTGATCACCGACCCACCGGTCGACGTGCACCCACCGCGCTCACTGCTGCACTTGCTGAGCCCTGGCCGCGACGCCTGGCGCTACGATTGGAGCACGCCGTCGCAGGCCGACGCGGCGTTTCTGGCTGCGCTGCCGAACCAGCGCGATCATCTGTTCTTCCTCGCGCCCGAGGATGAAGCGACGCGGGCGCGGCTGGCGCGCTGCTTTGCGCTCGTCGGGCCGTTGCCCGACGACCATCCGACGGCGCCGGACAAACGCTTGGCGCTGTATGTTGCGCCGGCCGGCTCGCGCCGCGCCGGCTGCGCCGATTAGACGGCCACCTCATGCGACGCGCGCTTGTCCTGCTGGCCGGGATCGCCATCGCGCTGCTGGCGCAGTCGCAACTCGATCGCGATGCTTGGGCGCTGGGACTATCGATTGCCGCGTTGGCAATCGTCGTCTCCGGCATCGCCAGTCGTGGCCTCGGACTCGAAACCGAGCCGCTGCCGGTCGACGCCGGTCCGCAACCGCACACGCCGCTCGCATGGCGGCGCCGCATCGCGCTCGCGGCTGCCGTCGTGCTCGCCATCGCCGGTGTCGCGCTGATGCGCGACAACAGCTTCACCGTCTTTGGCACGCTGGCGTGGGCGAGCGGCGTCGTGATCGCATGCGCGGCGCTCGACGACCGCCCGGCGGATATGGCGCCGCCCGTTCCCGCCGGCGCACTGACCTGGTTGGCGCTGGCGGCGATCGTGGTCGTGGCGGCGCTGCTGCGTTTCCGCGAGCTGGTCGATCTGCCCGCCGAAGCGGGCTGCGACATCCCGCTCAAGCTGGAGGTCGTGCGCGGCATGCTGGCCGGCGAGCGGCCGATCTACTCGCCGGTGTTTCCGGGCCGCGAGGTCGGGTTCTTCTACCTCACGGCGTTGTACGGCGCGCTGTTCGGCGCCGACCAAAAGGCGTTGAAGGTCGTGTCGGCGAGCCTCAGCTTGCTCACCGTCGCGGCGCTCTACGGGCTCGGTGCGCGCTGGTTCGGGCGCCTGATCGGCCTACTCGCAGCGGCCGGGTTGGCGCTCTCGGCGTGGCACGTCACCATGAGCCGCGTCGGCTATCGCGCCGTGCTGACCCCGCTGATGGTCGTCTCGGCACTGTGGGCGCTCGACCGCTGCCTGACGCGCGGCGCGCGCCGCGACTGGTTGGTGCTCGGCGCCATCCTGGGTGTCTGCGGCTATACCTACACCGCCGCATGGTTCGTTCCGCTGGCGGTGGTGGGCTTCTGGCTCGTCGCCGCGGTGCGGTCACCCGCGGCGCGTCGCGGCGTGTGGGTGGCGGGGCTGCTCGCCGTGCTGGTCGGGCTGCCGATGGTGCGCGTCGCGGTGACCGATTTTCCGCTGCTCAGTCAGCGCGCGTTGGGGCGCACGCCACCGGAGTACGATCTCGGCGAGCGACTGCTCGACAACGCCGGCCGCAGTCTCGGCATGTTCAATCTGCGCGGCGATGAAATCAATTCGCTGAACGTGGCCTTCCGGCGGATGCTCGGTTGGGCGAGTGGCGCGCTCTTTCTGTGCGGCGTCGGCATCGTCGTGAGCCATTGGCGCCAGCGCCGCATTGCCCTGCTGCTGTGGTTCCTGCTGGCGATGCAGTTGCCGTCGGCGCTCGTGCTCGGCTTTCCGAACGAGGTTCCCGGTGCGCTGCACGCCAGCGGCACGTTGATTCCCGTGTATCTGTTCGCCGCCCTGCCACTCGCCATGCTGTGGAATGCGTTGCGCGCGGGTGCTGTGCTGCAGCCACAGCGCCGTGCCGTCGCGGCGTTGGCGATGCTTGCCGGTGCGTTCATCGCCATCGAGCTGCGCGACACCTGGCAGCGTTACTTCGTCGACTATCGCGCCGGGTTGTCGTTCGGGAACTATCCGCTCAGCCGCACGATCGCGCAGGTGATGGACGCCTATGCCGGACGCGGCCCGGTGTATCTGCCTTCCTATCCGTACTGGATCGACGGCAAGGCGCTGCGCGCGCAGCTCGCGCGCCTGCCGCTGGTTGAGCTGCACGAGATCGACGTGGCGCGCTTCGACGCGCAAGTCCTGTCCGCGGCGCCGCCGCTGCTGATCGTCCTGCGCGGCGGCGACGAGGCGCGTCTGGCGGCGTTGCGTGCCGTCTTTCCGCGCGCCGAGCTGCAGCCGTACGCCGATGCCAAAGGCGAGGTGATGTTCGAGGCCTTCTACGCCTCGGCGCCTGATCCCCTCTTTGAAAAACGGGGGCAGGCGGGATTTTCCCAATAGCGCCTGCGCGGCGCTCGCCGCGTCAGCCGGCCGCCGGCACCGCCGTCGGCGTGCGGGCCGTCTCAGCCCCAGCGCGGCGCACATCCAGCGTGCCCGCGGTTGCCTTGTGGGTGGTGAAGTTGAGCGCGATCTCGTCGGCAGTCACCAACTCGCCGCCTTGCAGGTTCGCCAGCGCCGGTGAGGTCAGCACGGCGACTGGATCGCCCTCGTCGATGGCGCCGTCGTTGGTCCCGTCGGCGAGGAACGCCAGCGTCAGCGCCTCGACCGGCGGCAGTGCCAGGTTAAACCCGCCGTCTGCTTCCACCGTGGCGACACTGAGCAGCTCGGCGTTGGTTGGATCGGCATTCGCCCCGACAAAGGCGAAGACCAGCAGCGCGCCCTTGGTGCCCGCCGAGGTGACGCGTCCGTTCACCCCGACCTCCTCTGGATTGACCGCCGACTCGGCGACCGCTCCGCCGCCTGTGGCGGCATGACCGCCGCCACAGGCGGTCGCAAAGGCAATTATGAGCGGAAGGGCGAGACGCAAGGCGCGGGAATGGGTCACAATCTAAGACGGTACCCGCGCACCATGAGAGGTTCAACTCGAGAAACGCGGTGGTTGCCGCTTGGAGGCGCGGTGGAGCTCGGATCCGCGTGCCACGCGCCAATGGGGTGGGCCACGGATTACACGGATAAAGGCTCTGATTTCACGGATAGGAGAAGATCCAAAAAATTTAGATTCAGAGCAGTTTCCGATCCGTGTAATCAGAGCCTTTATCCGCGTAATCCGTGATCCAGCGCGCTCGCGACACGCTGCGCGGACTGCCTACCCCGCGCGCGTGTGACAGGGCGCGCGGACTCATTACCCGGCGCGGCCGACGACCAGCGCGAAGCCCTGCTGCGGGGCGAAGGTGACGCCGCGCCAGTTGGGGTCGGTGCGCAGCTTGTCGGCGCTGAAATCGCGGTAGCCGCTGGCCGCGGTGTGGGCCAGGCCGGCGGCGTCGAGTGCGGCGCCGACCGCGTCGCTCTGCGGCGAGGGCTCGTCGGCGACGAACAGGAACATACCGGGGCGCAGCGGGAAGGACACCGGTTGCGGGTCGGCGACCTGCCACCCCGCCTCGCGGAAGCTGGCGGTGAGGTCGGTGGCCAGCTGCTTGGCGCCGGCGTCGCGTCCGTCGAAGCTGATCCACGCGGTTGCGCCGCTCTGATCGCGCAGTCGGTCAATTAACGCACTGCGCGCGGCGCTGTCGAAGCGACCGCTGGCCGCCGCTGCGGCAGGTCGCGGCGTCGGCGGTGCCGACAGCGCCGCCAGTGTCGCGGCGTCGAGGTGGGGGCGGATCTGCTCGCGCAGCGCCAGCGCCTCGGGGTCGTTGGGCTGCACGGCAAGCAGGTGGCCGAGCTCGATCCAGGCGGCTTTGTAGCGCTGGTGGTCGGTCAGATAGCGCGCCCAATGCAGCCAGCGGCGGTCGCTGTCTTTCGCCGCAGCAGCGCGGGCACGGTACTGCGCCGCGTCCTCGCTCTTGCCCTGCTGGTCGGCGATGCGCGCCGCGTCTTCCCAGGCTGGCTTGAAATCTGGATGGATGCGCGTCGCCTCGAGGAAGTGCTCGAGCGCGGCGTCGGGTTGCCCCTGCTGCTCGAGGAGCAATCCCCACTGCCGCTGGCTCATCTCGTGTGCCGGGTCGATGTCCAAGGCTTGCTGCAGCTGCGCGATGGCGCCGGGGATGTCGCCGCCGCGCGCCAGGCCTACTGCCCAGTAGTAGTGACTGGTCTGCGGCTTCTCGTCGTGGCCGACTTCGCTCGAGAAGAACTCGACCAGCTCCTGCGGCGGCGCGTGCTTCGCCATCGTCTCGCCGAGCATGTAGTGCAGGTTCTCGTCGTAGGGGCCGTTGCGCACCGCGTCCTGCATGACGCGAATCGCATCCGGTGTGCGGCCCTGCTTGGCGAGCGCGCGGGCGCGCGCGATGGCGCTGTCGGCGCCGTTCGCCACCGGCGCGGCCGCGGCCGACGGCGGCGCGGGCGCGGAGGGCGCGCCACTCGACAGCCGCTGGGCGCGGCCGCGCACCGCGCTGTCGTTCTGCCAGCGCGGGTCGGCAAGCATCAACGCGTAGACTTGGCGCAACGAGTCGCGCGCCGACGGGCTCTGCGGGCGCAGCTCGACCAGCTGGCGCAGCGTCGCCTCGGCCGCGGCGAGATCGCCTTGCTGGCGTTGCAGGTCGGCGAGCGCGCGCAGTGAGGCCGGCACCGAGCGTACGTCGATGGCGATGGCGCGCTTGTAGGCGTTGATCGCATCGTCGGGCCGTTGGGTCTGGACGAAGGTCGAGCCGAGGTTGTTCCACGCGATGGCGAGGTTGCTGCGATGATGCGCCGCCATCTCGTCGGTCTGGAAGTAGGCGAACGCCGCCGCCGGCACGATGACCGCCGCCGCGGCGAGCAGGGCGCGGGTGCGCCGTTCCATCACCGCGCCGATCAGCCAGACGAGCGCGCCACCGGCGAGAATGCAGAACAACGGCACCATCTGAACGCGCAAGCGAGCCATGATGAAGAACGGCAGCAGCCCAACCAGATAAATTGCCGCGGCGGCGGCGACGATGCGCACACCGCGCCGTCGCCAGCCGACGATGGCGCCGAGCAGCGCCAGCGGTACCAGCTCGCCCATCCACAGCCACGGCGCGTGCAGCACCGGCGACCACTCGGCGACCATCGACACGTCTTCGTTGTCGGGGATCTCGCCGTCGTTGAGCGTCAGGAAGAACTTGTTCGCCGTGCGGGTGATGAACAGGCCGGGGTCGGCGGCGATGGTGGCGAGCGTCTGGCCGGTCCAGTAGCTCGACAGCTGCGCGTCGGTCATGTCCTGGCCGCTGCGGCGCTTCGCCTCGGCGCGGAAGTCGGGCAGCTCATCGCCGGTTTCGGGATGCAGGAAGTCGGGCGGTGTGTAGCGGCCATACGGATTGCCCGGATGGTTGCCGAGATAGAGATTGATCCCGAGGTTGGTGGTGGTGGGCACGAAGGCACCGACCGCGAGATAATTGTGCAGCGTCGCCAACAAGACGATCGGCACCATGCCGGCGAGGAACAAGCCGGCGCGGGCGCGGCGCTCGCCACTTGGGCCGGGCGCGCCGTCGTGTTCCCAGCCGAACCACAGCGTCAGCACGGCGAACGGCGCGAAGAGCAGCGCGTTACCGCGCGCCAGCGCCGCCAAGCCGGTGACGATGCCGGCGACGAGGATGGCGCGCCGCGTGCCGCGCAGGAAGAGCGCCAGCGCCGCAACGATCAGTACGACGGTCACCGCCGTCTTCTCGGTTTGCCCTTCGAAGTAGTAGGCGGGCACGAAGGTCACCGCGCCGAAGGCGGCGAGCACGGCGGCGGCGCGCGAATCCCAAACCCGCCGCGCGATGTCCGCCACCAGCGCCGCGGTCGCCAAGCCGCAGGCGATGTTGATCAGCCGCGGCCAGAGCAGGTCGTGGCCGAGCACGGCGTAGACGATGCCGAGCAGATAGGCGTACAGCGGATCGACCCAGAACGCCGCCTTGCCGATCCACTGGCCGCCGGCGATGTCGCGCGCCCAGGCGTCGTAGTAGCGCGCGTCGAGCACCAGCGAGCTGAAGAACGGCGAGCTGGAGAGCGCGACGAAGTGCGCCAGGCGCAGCGCCAGGCCGAGCGCCAGCACCGCGATCAGCACCCAGCCGGCGCCGAGCCACGCCTCTAAGCGCGGATTCGGCGTCTGCCATCCCAGCGCGCCGCCGCCGTGATGCGCGCGACCACGCGGCACTGGCGGTCGCCGCGGCGCCGGTGGCGTCGGAGTCGTCGTCCGGGCGCGGCGCTCCCCTGCAGCTACCGCCTGCTTGCGGCGCTTCTCCCCCATCGCGCGACTAGACCCGAACCCGTGGTGAGGAGTCAACGCGCGAAAGCGGGTCTCGTGTTGAAAGCGAATGGTGCGGATCGCCGCGCGACGCCTGGAGCTACGGATCGTCCAGATTCCGAAGCGCCACGGATTGCACGGATTCGTTCAATGGCACGGATTTCACGGATGACACGGATAAGAAAATCACAACCCAGAACCGACCAGGAGCGAAAGAAGCGGGCGGATAAGACCGCGGAAGAATCAGATTGATTCTCCACCCCTTCTCCGTGCCCATTCTCTTTCGCTGAAACCCGCGCCGTTTGCCGGGACCGCGCTACCCTTCGAAACGGGTTTGCGATAGGGCTCGGCGCTGTCCGTTTTCCCACCGAATTCGAGGAGAGAGACAGCGATGGCGAACGCAGCCAAGGTTCCCAGCGGCCAGCCCATCACCATGGCGGGCGGCAAGTTGCAGGTGCCCGACAATCCGATCATCCCGTACATCGAGGGCGACGGCACCGGGCCGGACATCTGGCGCTCCTCGCAACGCGTCTTCGACGCGGCGGTCGAGAAGGCCTACGGCGGCAAGCGCAAGATCGCCTGGCACGAGGTGTTGGCGGGCGAGAAGGCGTTCAATCAGACCAAGAATTGGCTGCCCGATGAGACGGTCGAGGCGTTCAAGACCTATCTGGTCGGCATCAAGGGGCCGCTGACGACGCCGATCGGCGGCGGCATCCGCTCGCTCAACGTCGCGTTGCGCCAGATGCTCGATCTCTACGTCTGCTTGCGCCCGGTGCGATACTTCAGCGGCGTGCCGAGCCCGGTGAAGCGGCCGGAGCAGGTCGACATGGTGATCTTCCGTGAGAACACCGAAGACATCTACGCCGGCATCGAGTGGGCGGCGGAGTCGGACGAAGCCAAGCAGGTCATCGCCTTCCTCGAGAACACGATGAAGGTGAAGAAGATCCGCTTCCCGGCGACCTCCGGCATCGGCATCAAGCCGGTGTCGCGCGAGGGCACCGAACGCCTGGTGCGCGCCGCCATCGAGTACGCCCTGACGCAGAAGCGCCGCAGCCTGACGCTGGTGCACAAGGGCAACATCATGAAGTTCACCGAGGGCGCCTTCCGCGACTGGGGCTACGGCGAAGCGACGCGCGACTATCGCGACAAGGTGGTCACCGAGCGCGAGAGCTGGATCCTCGGCAATCGCGAGGGCAACGCCGCCATCTCCATCGAGGACAACGCGCGCGCCGTCGATCCCGGCTACGACCTGATGACGCCGGCGCAGCAAGGCACCGTGCGTGCAGAGATCGAGGCGGCGATGCAGCTCTGGCCGACGCACGGCGACGGCAAGTGGAAGCAGAAGCTGATGATCCGCGACGCCATCGCCGACATCACCCTGCAGCAGGTGCTGACGCGGCCGAAGGACTTCGACGTCATCGCGACCATGAACCTGAACGGCGACTATTTGTCGGACGCGCTCGCGGCGCAGGTCGGCGGCATCGGCATCGCCCCGGGCGGCAACATCAACTACCAGTCCGGCCACGCCATCTTCGAAGCGACGCACGGCACGGCGCCGAAGTATGCCAACCTCGACAAGGTCAACCCCGGCTCGGTGATCCTCTCCGGCGAAATGATGTTCCGCTTCCTCGGCTGGGGCGAGGTCGCCGACCGCATCATCAAAGGCATGGACGGCGCCATCAGCGCCAAGACCGTGACCTACGACTTCCACCGCCTCATGGACGGCGCCACGCTCCTCAAGTGCTCGGAGTTCGGCGAGGCGGTGGTGAAGCATATGTGAGGAAACCGCGTGCGGAGGTGCGGAGGTGCGGAGGTAGGGATCCGCGCACGGCTGACCTCCGCGCTCAGCAGTCCGACGAGCATCGAGCGTGCGATTCTCGCCGCCGCCGTGTTCCTCAACCTCCGCACCTCCGCACGTCCGCACCTCCGCACGCACTTCTCCGATGAAACTCCTCGTCTGCATCAAACAAGTCCCCGCCGTTTCCGCGCTCGCGTTTGATCCGCTGACGCGCACCATCAAGCGCGACGGGGTGCGCAGCGAGATCAGCGCCTTCGACATTCGCGCCCTGCTCAAAGCGGTGGAGCTGCGTGAGCAGCACGGCGGCGAAGTGATCGCGTTGACGATGGGGCCGCCGGCGGCGCGCGACGCGTTGGCGGAATGTCTGGCGCTTGGCGCCGATCGCGCCCTGCATCTCTGCGATCGCGCCTTCGCCGGCGCCGATACGCTGGCGACGGCGCGCGCCTTGGCGATGGCGATCGCCTGCGCGGCGCCGGACGTGGTGTTGTGCGGGCGCAATAGCGTCGACGCCGAGACCGGGCAGGTCGGGCCGGAGATCGCCGAGCTGCTCGACTGGCCGCAGGTGACAATCGCGCGCACGCTGCAGCTCGAGCCTGCCGCGCGCATGCTGACGGCGCAGCGCGAGACCGACGCCGGCCTCGATACCGTGCGCGCGCCGCTGCCGGCGTTGGTCACCGCGGCGGAGGATCTGGCGCCGGAACGCTTTACCACCAAGGCCGAGCGCGAAGCGGCGTTGAGTAAGCCGATTGCAACGTGGTCGGCGGATGAATTGGTTGCGGCGGTTGGGAAGGTAGCGGACAAATCCCCCCTAGCCCCCCTCTTCCAAAGGGGGGGATCAGAGAGTCGGCGGGACGAGCGAGGCGAGAGTGTCGAGCTGCCGACGTCGGTCGCGTCGCAGTCGTCACCAGAGGCGCTGTTCGGCGCGACCGGATCGCCGACCTGGGTGATCGAGCTCGATGCGGTCGTTGAGCAGCGGCGACGTGAGCTGATCGAGGCGGCGACGCCGCAGGAGCAGGTCGAGGCGTTGGTGCAGCGGCTGCTCGGTCACGGGCTCTTTGGCGAGTGGACAGTCGAGCGGCCGGCGCCGGCGGCACACGCAGAGACGGCGCATCCGGCGCGCGCCGGGCAGCGCGACGTGTTGGTGGTCGCCGAGACGTACGGCGGCGGCGTGCGGCCGGTGACGTTCGAGTTGCTCGCCAAGGCCAGTCAGCTCGCCGCGTCGTTGCACGGGCAGGTGATCGCGCTGGTTGCCGGTGCCGAGGCGGCACAGCATGCCGACGTGCTGGCGGCGCACGGCGCAGCGCGCGTGCTGCTTGCGGCAGATGAAGCCTTCCTCGCCGGCGTCGAGTCGGCGACGGCGTTGCTCGCCGACGTCATCCGCCGGCTGCGGCCGGGTTTGGTCATCCTGCCGGCGACGGTATGGGGCCGCGATGTCGCGCCGCGCGCCGCGGCGCGGCTCGGCCTCGGGCTCACCGGCGAATGCGTCGACCTGACGCTCGACGGCGGAGGCCGCGTGCTGCAGCACAAGCCGGCGTTCGGCGGCAGTGTCGTGGCGTTGATCGCCTCGCGCACCCAGCCGGAGATGGCGACGGTGCGGCCCGGCATGCTCGCCGCCGCGCCGCCCGACTTCAGTCGGCGCGCCAGCGTCGAGCGCTGGAACGGCACTCCGGCGGTCGATCGCGTCGCCTTGATCGAGCGCCACGAGGACGCCGCCACCGCCTGCGAGCTGGATAGCGCCATGCGCGTCGTCGGCTTCGGCAAAGGCATCGGCGGCGTCGAGCACCTTGCCGCCATCGAAGAGCTGGCGGCGGCGCTCGGTGACGCGGCGCTGTGCACGACGCGCGACGTCACCGACGTCGACTGGCTGCCGAAGCAATATCAGGTCGGCATCACCGGCCGCGCCATCGCGCCGCAGCTGTATGTCGCTGTCGCCTTGCGCGGCGCCTTCGAGCACACCGTCGGCGTGCGCCGATCCGGGCTGATCGTGGCGATCAACAAGAGTCCGAAGGCGCCGATCTTCAAGTCGTGCGACTACGGACTTATCGGCGATTGGGCCGTGCTCGTGCCGCTACTTACGGCGCGGTTAACGGCAGCGCGCGCGGCGTTGGTCGCGCAATGAAGAACGGCAAAAGGCAAGAAGCGAAAGGCAAAAGGCAAAAGGGTCGAGACGGATCCATCTAAAACTGATGGGCTCGTCGAGTCCTCAATTTTGCCTTTTGATTTTCGCCTTTTGCCTTTTGCCTTCTCCGAGTCCAAGTTGAGCGGTTCGAACGCTATGGGCCGCGTCGCCTTCTTGTTCCCCGCATTTCCCAACTTGCACCAGACCTTCGTGCTCTGGGAGGTGTTGGCGCTCAGGCAGCGCGACATCGACATCGCGATCTATTCGATCAAGCGGCCGTCGACGAAGACACAGCAGCCGGAGGGCGCGGCGCTGCAAACCGAGGTGAGCTATCTGCCGTCGACGCTGTCGCCGGCGGTGCTGTCGGCCAACCTGCACTGGCTGCTGCGCGCGCCGGGGCGTTACCTCGGCGCCTATGCGCGCGTCGTGCAGGGCTGGTGGGCTGATCGCGACGCTGGCGCCGCGTGGCAGCGCGAGCAGGTGAGCGCCGACGCGCCCGACCGTGAGCGCACGCTCGGCGAGCAGTTGCGCGGGTGGTTCAATCGCAGCCCTGTGCTCTACTTGCTCAAGTCGCTGTGGCTGGTGCCGCTCGCCGCCTGGCTGGCGCGCGATCTGGAACAGCGCGACATCCGCCATGTGCACGCGCACTGGGCGAGCTACGCCGCCACCGTCGGCTTGGCGGCGCATTGGCTGAGTGACGTGCGCTTCAGTTTCTCGGCGCACGCTTACGACATCTACCTGGTGCCGCGCCTGCTCGGCGTGAAGGTCCGCGAGGCGGCGTTCGCCGTCACCTGCGCCAAGGTGAACGCCGAGTTCCTGCGCGCCTTCGGCGGCGCGGCAGCGGCCGACCACGTGGTGGTGAACTATCACGGCGTCAGTCTGGCGCGCTTCAAGCCGTTGCCGCCGGCGCCGCGCGATGGCATCCCGTGCGTCGTCACCTGCGGGCGGCTCGAGCCCTACAAGGGCCACCACATCCTGCTGCGCGCGGTGGCCCAGCTCGGTCGGCCGGTGCGTGTCGTCCTGGTCGGCGAGGGACCGCAGCGCCAGCGTCTCGAGCAACTGGCGCGCGAGCTCGGCATCGCCGAGCGCGTCGAGTTCACCGGCCCGGTGCCGCAGGCACGGCTGGCGGAGATCTATGCCGCCGCCGACGTCTTCGCGCTCGCCAGCGTGGTGCTCGAGCGCTCCGGCAAGCGCGACGTAATCCCCAACGTCTTGGCCGAGGCGATGGCGATGCGCATACCGGTGGTGGCGACGCGCATCTCGGGCATCGCCGAGCTGGTCAGCGACGGCGAGAGCGGCCGGCTGGTGGCGCCGAACGACGTCGCGGCGCTCAGTCGGGTCATCGGCGAGTTGCTCGACGATGCGGCGCAGCGCCAGCGGCTGGCGGAGGGCGGTGCGGCAACCGTCGCGCACATGTTCGACCGCGACGTCAACATCGAGGATCTGGCGGCGTTGTTCCGCGCCGGTACGGCGATGCGAGGCGCGGCGTGAAGGCGGGCAAGGCGTTCAAGGATACCGCCGGCATCCTCGGCACGCGCGTCATCTGGTCGGTGACCGGGCTGATCAGCGGCGTTATCCTGGCGCGTTGGCTCGGCCCGTACGAGCGCGGCGTGCTGGCGATCGTGCTGCTGATCCCGTCGACCATCCTGACGCTGGTCAAGCTCGGCGTCTCGCAAGCGACGGTCTACTTCATCAACCGCAAGGAGGCGACGGTCGACAAGGTCGCCTCCAACTCGATTATTCTCGCGCTTGGGCTCGGCCTGCTCTCGTCGGTGGTTGTCTGGGAGCTGCGCGACTCGCTGCTGCACACGCTGCTCAACGACGTGCCGTCGTGGGCGTTGATCCTGGCCTTGATCCGCGTGCCGCTGCTGCTGCTCGACAACTACCTGTACAGCATCCTGCAGGCGACCGGGCAGTTCGGCATGTACAACCGCCGCCTGCTGCAGAGCGAGGCGCTGCGCCTGATCTTGGTGGTCGTCTGCGTCATGGTGCTGAACCTCGGGCTCAGCGCGGCGGTGGTGATCTATACGGTCATCGCGGCGATCAACATCGCCTGGCTGCTCTACAGCATGAGCCAGACGATCACCTTCTCGTTCTCGCTCGACCGCGAGCTGCTCGGCCGCATGCTGTCGTTCGGCATCCGTTCCTACGTACAGATCGTCACCGCACACCTGCTACTGCGCATCGACGTGTATATGGTGCAGGCCTTCCTCGGCCCGATGGAAGTCGCCTTCTACGCCCTGGCGCTGCACTTCACCGAGTTGGTGCTGGAAGTGCCGCAGGCGATCGGTCTCGTGCTCTATCCGAAGCTGGCGGCACTGCCCGAGGAGCGCATCCACCAGCTCACCGCGCAGACCTGCCGGCGCACGCTGTTCGTGACCATTCCCGCCGCCGCGGCGCTCGCGTTCATCGGCCCGTGGATCATTACGTTGTGGTACGGCCAGCCCTACGCGCCCGCCGGTGCGCCGCTGCCCTGGGCGGCGGTCGGCGTCGGCATGATGTCGATCTTCGTCATCATCACGCGCGACTTCACCGCGCGCGGCAAGCAGCGCGTCAACACCACCGCCGGTCTGTTGGCGCTGGCCACCAACGTGTTGCTCAACATCTATTTGATCCCGCGCCAGGGCATCGTCGGCGCGTCGTTCGCCACCGCCGTCGCCTACACCGCTGCCTGCGTCGTGCTGCTCATCGCCTTCGTCAAGGAATCCGGCATGGGCTGGGCGACGCTGTTCGTGCCGACGCGCGATGATGTGGAGTATTTCGGTGGCATCGCGAAGCGCGGTCTGGCGCGCGTCTGGGCGTAGGGGCGGGCCGTGGCCCGCCCGTGGTCGGCGCCCGATGTGTCGGCCGCGACGAACGGGCCCGTCACGGCCGGCCCCTACGGGCGCGTCACCCGATCCGCCAACGGCTCGCCGCGCCGGAAGCGCGCCAGGTTGTCGGCGAAGTGTTCGATGCAGCGTGCCATCTTGCTGCCGACGTTGACCGCGATGTGCGGGGTGATGAGCAGGTTGGGCGCCTGCCAGAGCGGGTTGTCTGGTGGCGGTGGCTCTTCGACGAAGACGTCGAGGCCGGCGGCGGCGATGGTGCCGTCGCGCAGCGCGGCGGCGAGCGCTACTTCGTCGACGACGATGCCGCGCGAGACGTTGATCAGCGTTGCGTCGCGTTTCATTGCCGCGAGCTCGGCGGCGCCGATCAACCGCACCGTATCGGGCGTGCCGGCGACCGCCAGCACGACGACATCGGCCTCGCCGAGCATCTCGTGCAGCGCGCGGCGCGGGTAGACGCGGTCGACGTGCGGCACCGCTTCATCGTGATTGCGGCGCGTCCCGATGACGCGCATGCCGAATGCCTGCGCGGCGCGCGCCGTGGCGCGACCGATGTTGCCCAGGCCGATGATCGCCATGGTCGCGCCGCGCAACTCGCGCAGCTCGATGCCGCGTCCCGCCCAGGCGCTGCGCCGTTGAGCCTCGATCATCACGTCGAGCTTGCGCCACAATCCGAACAGCAGCGCGAACACGTGTTCGGCGACCCATGGCGCGAACAGCCCGCCGACGGTGGTCACCGCGGTCGTGTGGCGCTCGAGCAGGCCGGTGCCGTTGAGCTGATCGAAGCCGGTCGCCGGCGTCTCTACCCAGCGCAGCGCCGGAGCCAGCGCGGCGCTGTCGAGCGGCGGCGCAAACGCCAGCAGCGCTTCCGCGTCGGCTAACGCTACTGCCACCTCCGGCGTCGCGCGCGTGCCATCCGCCGTCCGTCCGGCCCGCCGCGCCGCGATTTCCTCCCACGGCACCGCCAAGTTGTGATGCGCGATGCGGACGTCGAGCCCGCGCGTCAGCTCCTCCAATCGCGCCGCGTGCGCCGCGACGTTGAGCGCCAGGACCTTCACGGCAGCGTCTCCGACGCGGAAAAAGAAGCTCCACCGCGGAGACGCAGAGACGCGGAGATCATTACCCCCTGTGAAAGAGGGGCCGTAAAACTCATCCCCCCCTTTGAAAAAGGGGGGCAGGGGGGATTTTCAAGAAGATCCATGCAGACAAGCTCCCTGTTTGCGATCACGGTAAATGCATTCAAAAAATCCCCTCGCTCCGCTTTTGGCATTGCCCGCGAATTGACGGCGCGCCCGCATCCTAGCCTTCCCCCGCTGGGGCGGGGGAAGAAACGCGGCACCGCATCGTTCGCAACTGTGCGTCTCTTCCGCATCGCGCAACGATCAGGTTCCTTCCCCGCGCCAGCGGGGGAAGGTTAGGATGGGGGCACGCTGCGAATTGCCGGGCAAAGCTCCGCTTTTTCAAAGGGGGGGAATCTCTCTGCGTCTCTCCGCGGCGAATCGTTTCGGCTCAGTCCGCCAGCAGCGCGCGCAATTGCACCAGCTCGCGCAGCTCGTAGGTGGGCTTCACCGCGCCGTCGGGAATCGCGGCGCCGTCCCAGTTCACCCAGGCGGTATCGATGCCGGCGGCGGTGGCGCCGCTGACGTCGTCGCCGAGGCTGTCGCCGATCATCAGCGCCTCGGCGGGTGTCGCATCGAGGCGGCGCAGCGCCTCGCGGAAGATCTCCGGATGCGGCTTGCGACGGTTGACGTCGATCGAGATCACCGCCGTGGTGAGCAGCGGGGTGAGGCCGACGCGCTCGAGCAGCGCATGCGCGGTCGGACCGTGATCGAAGTTCGAAATCACCGCCAGGCGGCGCGTTTCCGCCAGCTCGCGCAGCAGCGCCGCATGGGCCGTCGGCAACTCGGTGTTGGCGATCTGCGCATCGAGCTGCAGGCGCGCCAGACGCTCGGCAGTCGCGGCGGCGTCGGGGCCTTCGAGGCCGAGCCGCGCCAGGGCGCGCTGATAGCGCTCGGTGATCGGCGTCTCGCGGTGCTCGGGCGGGCGACTCTTGGCCACTGCCAGACTGGCGTCGTACAGCGCGTCGAGGAAGAAGCCGAAGTCGACGTTGCCGAGCAGCGCCTGGGCACGGCCGCGGAGCTCGTTCATCGCCGGGCGCCAGGTCGCCTCGCGCACCTGCCCGGTCGGGGCGTGGCGGGTGAAACGCACGATGGTGCGGAACAGATCGAAGAGCAGAACCGAGTAGCGCATGGCGGCGGGGGCGCTGCATAGCACCAGCGCCGGCGCCCGGCCATATGGATGTCACCTGATCAGTCAGCCGCCTCACTCGCGGCGCGCGCTGGCGCGATGCGTCGCGGCCGAGCACCGGCGGCGTGGCCAACCGCTGGGCGTCCGAATCCGCTTCTGTATCGCGAACGCCGGTGGTAACGTCCCGTTGTTTTCCTTTTCGGGGGGGCCTTCGTGTCGCGTTACGCCAATCGCTTGCAGGAGCTCTTTCAGGACCCGTCACGCACCCGCAAGCCGCGCCAGGCGGGTCTCACGCACGTGCTCGACAAGGGCATGTCGCTGACCGAGGTCGAGGGGTTGCTGGAGGTCGCCGCCTCCTACGTCGACATCGTCAAATTCGGCTGGGGCACCTCGGTGGTGACCGAGAATCTCGACGCCAAGATCGAGCTCTGCCAGCGCAAAGGCATCGACATCTACTGCGGCGGCAGCCTGTTCGAGTTGGCGCTGCAGCGCGGCAAGGTCGACGAGTACGTTGCCTACCTCAAGGATCGCGGCATCAAGCTGCTCGAGATCTCAGACGGCGTCATCGAGCTGCCGGTCGAGGACAAGCTGCGCTACATCAGCCGCCTGGCGAAGGACTTCACCGTGCTCTCCGAAGTCGGCAGCAAGGATGAGGCGGTGGTGGTGTCCCCCACCCGCTGGGTGAAGCAGATCAAGGCCGAGCTCGAAGCCGGCGCCTGGAAGGTGATTACCGAGGGGCGGGAGTCGGGCACCGTCGGCCTCTACCGCGGCAGCGGCGAGATCCGCACCGGCCTGATCGACGAGATCGAGACCCAGATCGACACCGCGCGGCTGATGTTCGAGGCTCCGCAGAAGGCGCAGCAGGTCTGGCTGATCAAGCACTTCGGCCCCAACGTCAACCTCGGCAACATCCCGCCGGCGGAAGTCATCGCGCTGGAGACCATGCGCCAGGGGCTGCGCGCCGACACGATGCTGAAGTGAGACAGGCTGTTAAGCTGTCACGCGGTTAGGCTGTTAGGGATTCGAAGCTCTCCTCTCTGGCCACCCCTAACAGCGTAACCGCCGAGCAGCCGAACAGCCTTCCGCCGTGCGTCCGCGCAACCCTGCGATCGTTCCCAATCCCGGCACCGCCGGTGTCGGATTGATTCACGCGCTCAGTCTCGGCGGCGTCGACATCGTCACCGTCGGGCGCGCCTGGCCGCCGTTGCTGGGACGGTTTTCGCGCTTTCCGCTGCGGCATGTGGCGTACGATGCGCAGCGTGAGACGCTGGCCGATTGCTTATTGCGCGTTGCCGGCGAGTTCGACGGACGCGGCGTGTTGTTTCCCGCCATCGACGTCGACCTCGAGTCGATCCTGCTCGCGCACGACCGCCTGGCCGAGCGCTACCATGTGCCCGCCGCGCCACACATCGGCGCCGACATCTTCGCCAAGAACTGGCAGTACGACATCGCGCGGCGAGTGAACGTGCCGATTCCGGCCTCGATCAAGTTTGAAGCCGGGCGCACGCCCGACCTGCACGGCCTGCGGCTGCCGTACATCATTAAGCCGTCGTCGCGTACCGAGGCCGTCGGTGGCCGCGCCTTCCGGCTCAAGGTGGTCAACGACGAGCCCGAGCTCGAGGCGTTTCTGGCCGAGCTGGGGCGCGACTACGGCGGGCGCGAGTTCCAGCTCGCCGAAAACATCCCCGGCGATCCGGCGGCGCTGGTCACCGTCGGCGCCTATGCCAACCGGCAGGGACGCGTGCTGCGCACCTACACCGGCCGCAAGCGTTCGCAGCATCCCTACACGCATGGCGACGCCAGCATCGCCGAGACGTTGGCGCTGCCCGAGGTGGTGACGCGCCAAGCGCGCGCGCTGCTCGAAGAAGCGCACTTCCACGGCATCAGCCAAGTCGAGTTCAAGTACGACGCGCGCGACGATCAGTACAAGCTGCTCGAGATCAACGGCCGCTCGTGGTCGTGGATCAAGCTGCCGGCATTCTCCGGTGTGAACTTGCCGTTGATCCAGTACTACGACCTCACCAACGACCCGCGCCTCGACGCCGCGCTCGCCAGCCCGCAGCGCGATGCGCACTTCCTGGTCCGCGACGCGCTGATCGCGATCAACAACCTGCCGATCGAGCGCGACGTCATCGCCGAGCTGTCGCGCAGCAAGACCCGCGTCGGCGCCGTGCCGTACAACAAGGATCCGCTGCTCACCGCCGTGCACGGCGCGGCGATGCTGGCGACGCGCGTCGTGCGCCGGCCGCTGTTCGGCTGAGCTCGCGCCGGCGCAACGCCCTGCGCTTGCCGGTCGACGGCTGGCGACGACGACGCTCGCGTCAGCGCGGTCCTTGTCGGCTGCGAAGCGCCTGGCGGAGTTTCCTCCGTCGGTCGGATTGCGTTAGGTCCTGCGGCGAAAAAAAGCCGTCGAAACCGACGTCAGGCGATTCGAAGCGCGGGGGATATCCATGCCGTACTACAAGGGTCTGTTTGATCACCTCGACGGCGCCGCCGACGCGACAGGTAGACCGCGCGTCGGCGAGCGTCTGTTGGCGCTGCGTCGGCAGTTGCGGCGCGAGATCCCGGCGCGCACGGTCGGCGAAACACTCTTGCTGGCCACCTGGAACATTCGTGAGTTCGGCAAGGGAAAGAAGTTTGGGCCAAGGCTCCGGAGTCGCTGCAGTACATCGCTGAAATCATCAGTCGCTTCGATCTCGTCGCCGTGCCGCAGGTTGGCGACAACCTCGCCGAGCTGATGACAACGCTCGATCTGGTGGATTTCAGCGACGCGTACATCGCGACGCGGGCCGAATTTAACCGCCGCATCGCGAACGGAACAGCCCGAGCGCTCCGCGCGGGGGGACGATGATTCATGTCAATCGCGAGCGGGCAAAACCGCCGTCGAACCATGCAAAGCTCGCGGCGGACGCATACCAGAAAGCGGCGCATTACTTTGGCGCGGTGCGTAGCAAGCGATTGCAGCGGCGCTGGCAGTTCGATGCGCGCGTCTCGAAGAACGCCTGGGACAATCTGATCGAGCTCTTTGCGGGCAAGTGCGCGTACTGTGAAACGTCGGTGCGAACCGCGTTCGGCGCCGTCGATCACTTCCGACCCGAAGTGGAAGCGACGGGACTCAAGAAGCAGTCCGATCCTGACCACTATTGGTGGCTGGCGTACGAGTGGAGCAATTTGTATCTGGCCTGCGCCGATTGCAGTCGCAATAAGCGCACCCTCTTTCCGGTCGCACGCCGACGGGCGGCTCCCGAGACGCGCGGCGACGACTTGCTGAATGAGGGACCGCTCCTCCTCGATCCGTGCCGCGACGAGCCCGGCGACTACCTGCTCTTCGATACCGACGGGAAGGTCTCAAGTCGGAGGCCGGCGCGATTCCTCCCTTGGGTCGCTGGTCACGATCGTGGCGCGATCACGATCCAAGTACTGGGTCTCAATCGATCGACGCTCGTCGCGCAACGCCGCGCCGTCATCAAAGAGTTGAACGCCGAGTTGGCGCGCTGGCTGTCCGCGTACGAGCGCAGGGGGCTGCGGGCCCTGCAACAGCTGGAAGCCCTCTTCCTCCACCACCTGCCTTTCGCCGGCATGCGGCGGCAACTGGTCGTCGACTGGGTGCGCGAGAAGAACGTCCTGCTCAACTTGCCCGAGAAGGTGTTGGCGAAGCATCGCGGCTTGGTCGATGCGATGGACATTGTACCGACCCGCAAGGCGAGCGGCCCAACGCATCGCGCGGCGCCGCGCCCCGCGCGCACCGCAACGCGTGCCGTGCCGGTGCGCGCGCGTCCGACGACCGCGCGTGTCACGACGACCACGCGTGCGACGCCGGCGGCGCGTCCGCGGCGCGCGCGCTCTCTCGTGAGCAGCAACTACATCCAGAGCATCGAGATCCGAAACTTTCGCGCCATCGGGCACCTGCGTCTGGCTATCCGCCAAGGCGAGGCAGAGCGGGTCGGATGGAAGGTGTTGTTGGGGGAAAACGGCACCGGCAAGAGCTCGGTGCTGCAAGCCGTCGCCCTCGCGCTCGGTGGCGAGAAGCTTTGGACGCGCCTCAAGATCAAACCGGCGACGCTGTTGCGCCGCTTCGTCGGCGGGCGCGGCGTAGCCGATTCGGGCTCGGTGCGACTAGAGATGAGCGCCGGCGACGAGCCGATCGAGATCGCGTTCGACGCCAAGCAGTTTCGCTGGGTATCCGGCGCCAGCCAGCCACGCACCATGCTGCGTGCATACGGAGCGACCCGCCTGCTGGCGCGACCGCAGCGCAAGCATGCGGTTGCGCCCGACCGCGACGTATGGGACGCCGACAGTCTATTCGACCCGTTCCTGCCGGTCTGCGACGCCGCGGCGTGGCTCAAGCAGCTGCGCGGCTCCGCTGCCTTCGCGAGTGCCGCGTTGGCGCTCAAGGACCTGCTCAAAGTTCCGCCGCGCGCCGAGCTGATTCGCCAGCGCGGCGGCAGCGTCACCGTGCCGATCAATGGGGTGCGACATTCGTTAGACGAGGTCAGCGCTGGCTACGAGTCCGTCCTGGCGATGGCCTGCGATACGATGGCCGGTGCGTTGGGGACGGTGCATGACCTGCGCCATGCGCCGGGCATTGTCTTGCTCGATGAGATCGATGCCCATCTCCATCCGCGTTGGAAGATGCGCATCGTCGCCAGCCTGCGGAACGCATTTCCCGCCATGCAGTTTCTCGTGACCACACACGAGCCGCTCTGCCTGCGCGGACTGGATGAAGGCGAAGTGGCGGTCCTGCAGCGTGACGGACGAAAGGTGATCGTCCAGGACGACGTGCCGTCACCGTCAGGGTTGCGCGTCGACCAATTGCTGACTTCGCCGCTCTTCGGTTTGTACAGCACCATCGACCCAGAGCTCGATGGCAAGTTCATGATTTACTACGCCTTGCTCGCCAAGCGCGATGAAGAGCTCAGCGCCGCTCAACGCCGCCAACGCGACACCCTGCGCGCCGAGCTGTCGTCGGTCGGCATCCTCGGCAGCACGCGGCGCGACCAACTCATTTACGAGGTCATCGACCAATATCTGGCGCGCGAGCCGGCGCTGCACGACGCGCAGCAGCGCAACACGCTGCGCGATGCGACGAAGCGCAAGGTGGCGGAGTTGTGGAAGCGCGTCGAGCTGTTGGAGCCGTCATGATCTACATCGACCGCAGCGCAGTCCCCATCCCAGCCGATCTGGTCGCCGGCGGCGCCGGGCCGACGGAGCGTGTTGCCGCGGAAGCGCACTACGGCAGCGGCAAGTTCGGCTTCAAATTCGAGGTGTACGGTGCGGATTCGATTAAGGCGGCGTTCACCACGCTCTTTCACGGCAAGTGTGCCTACTGCGAGAGCCGATACACCAAGACGCAACCGGTCGACGTCGAGCATTGGCGCCCGAAGGAGGCGGTGGAGGTGGAGTCGGGAGCGCGCCTGCGCGTGACCAAGCCGGGGTACTACTGGCTCGCTGCGGATTGGGACAACCTGCTGCCGTCATGCATCGACTGCAATCGTCGCAGACGCCAGTACGAGGGGCTGGCTGAGACCGGGCGCATCAACTTGGGCAAGAAGAACCGATTCCCGCTCGCTGACGAGAGCCGGCGTGCCAAAGCGCCCGGCGAGGAAGCGGGCGAGGAGCCGCTGCTCCTACATCCGTGCCGCGACCGCCCTGAGGAGCACCTCCTCTATCCGGAAGGCGAGGAGAGCCGCGGCGTGGTGCAAGCGGCACTGCAGCAGGGATCTCCAAGTCTGAAGGCAACGAAATCGATCGAAGTTTACGCGCTCAATCGTCGCGATTTGGTGCTCGCCCGGCGCGAGCTGTTCCTCGATATCCTCGGACGGCTGGACACCGTCGCGACGCTCATCGACGTGCTCGACAGCGTTACCGATCCGGTCAAGCGAGCGCGCACTGAGGAGAGCCTGACCCGGGAGATGGCCGCCCTTAAAGCGCGCTGTGCGGACCACGCCGAGTACGCGCTGCTGGCGCGCCAAATCATCGAACCCTTCTTTGCCGCGCGCAGCGCGTAGACGAACGACTGGCGCGGACGCGGCCCGCAGGCCCACCGATGAAGACAGCCGAACTCATGTGCGGGATGGCGATGGTCAGCGGCACTGGCATCGACAGTCGCGGTAGCGTTGCGCCCGAGCCCCGGCGCGGGCGCGCGGCCCCGTGCCCCCCATGACGCCGTCGATAGCTGCGCTCGTCGATCTGATTCGCGCGCGGGCGACGCGCGCGCCGTTGCTGGTCGGCATCGCCGGGCCGGTTGCCGTCGGCAAGACGACCATCGTGCGCGCGCTGGCCGATGGGCTCGCCGCACCGCAGCGGCGCATTCAGGTCGTGTCGACCGACGCGTTCTTGCTTCCCAACGTCGAATTGCATGCGCGCGGGCTGTCGATGCGCAAGGGTTTTCCGGAGAGCTACGACGCCGAGACGATGCGCGCCGCGCTGCAGCAGTTGCGCGCCGGTCATGTCGCCGCGGTGCCCGTCTACTCGCACGACGTCTACGATGTGCTGCCCGATGTCCGCGAGACCGTCGGCCCGGCCGAGATGATCTTCGTTGAAGGCATCGTCGCACTGCAGCCGCCCGCGGTCGACGAGCTGGATCTCGCGCTCTACGTCGACGCGGCGGAGGCCGACGTGCGCGGCTGGTTCGTTGAGCGCTTCCTCCGCCTGACCGCCGCGGCGGTCGATGAGCCGGCGTCATTCTACCATCCGTTTGCGCAGTTCTCAGCCGAGCAGCTGCGCGACATCGCTAGCGCCACCTGGGATACGATCAACGCACCCAACTTGCACGACCACATCGCCCCGTCGGCGGCGCGTGCCGATGTCGTCGTGCGCAAAGCCGCCGATCATTCGATCGTCGAGGTGCAGATCGCACCGCGCTGAGACTTACCAGTGGGGACGTCCGGCTCCTCGCCGCCGGGAACCCGTGCCAGTTGAGCAGCGGTTGAATTGCGTTCGTTGGGCGGCGAGGGGGGCCCCCGGTCATCAGGACTCTGCGGGGTGCGGTCGGCGCGAGAAGTCAGCTGAACCCGCACGGAACGTCGGGCTGTGAAGCGTCTCTCGTGCCTCTGCGGCTCTGTGGGGAGTCTTCCTTTCGCGCAGCGGCCGCGTCAGCGGAAGGCCGGTATGATCTCTTTCGCCATGCGGCGCAGGGTGCCGAGGTCGTAGGGCTGCGGCAGCGACAGGATGAAGTGGCGCACGCCGATGTCGACCAACGCCTGGAAGCGGGCGCGGACCTCCTTCGTCGCGCCGTCGAGGATGGTGGCGCGCACGCCGGCGGATTTCTCGATCTGCGCCGGATCGCGGCCGAGCTCGCGACATTTCGCGTCGAACTGCTCGCACAGCGCCTTGGTCTTGCTCACGTCGGGGTCGGCGAAGAAGTTCCAGATATCGGCGTAGCGCGCGACGATCGGCTGCAGCAGCTTCGGGCCGACGCCGCCGATGAGGATTGGCGGATGCGGGCGCTGCACCGTCTTCGGCTCGAACGGCGCGTCGATCAGTTGGTAGTACTTGCCGCTGAAGCTACTGCGCGGCTGGGTGAAGAGCAGTTTCATTACCTCGAGCGATTCGGCCAGCCGCCGTGCGCGGCCGCCGACGGTGGAGAAGGGCAGGCCGTAGGCGGTCGACTCGGCCTCGAACCAGCCGGCGCCCATGCCGAGGATGAGGCGGCCGTTGCTGATGTGGTCGAGGGTTGCCGCCATCTTCGCCACCACGATCGGGTAGCGGTACATGTTGCCGGTCACCAGCACGCCGACCTTGAGTCGCTTGGTCTGTGCCGCCAGCGCCGCCAGCAGGCTCCAGCCCTCGAAACACGGCCCGTTCGGGTCGGAGAAGATCGGCATGAAGTGGTCGAAGGTGAACGCTGAATCGAAGCCGAGCTGATCGGCGAGCTGCCACGCTTCGGCGATCTGCGCGTAGCTCACATGCTGCGGCGGCGTCTGCACGCCGAAGCGCACCGCGCCAGCCTGCGCCGGCGGCGCCGCCGCCTCGATTCGTGTCGCCGTCCCGGCTGCCAGCAGCGCCGCGCTTGCCCCGATCGTGCGCACGAACTCGCGCCGCGATATCGTCTCTCGCGTCATCGCGTTGTCCTCCGCCTCTTCCGCTAGCTGCTCACCGCCGGCCGGCAAAATTGTGCGCCGCGGCTGCGCCCGCTTGCGCGAACGCCAGAGGTGGAACAGTCCCTGAGCTCGACCTGGCGTGTCGGCCTCATCCGCCGCCGTCGCGATACGACAAACGCCAGGCTGGAGCCTGCCGTTCCCAGTAGGGCGACGATGCACTGCGCGCGGTTATGCTTCATTCCCCTCGCGTCGCCGCGCGATGCGACACCGCCCCCGGGCCGCTGCCGCGTCGCCGCGCGCTCCACTCACCTTCCCGCCCAACGACCCCTGTGCTACCCACGACGCTTCGCGAGCCGTTAGCTCAGGCGGTTAGAGCATCTGACTTTTAATCAGAGGGTCCTGGGTTCGAGTCCCAGACGGCTCACTTTCAATTGTGCCGCAAGCCCGTAGCGTAGGTGACGGATCGCTAAGCAGAGGGGCACCCTCTCGCTTGCGATGCCGCAGCTCTTCCTGCGGCTCAAGGCCGCGAGGGTACCGGGCGCTGTATTTCTCAGGCGGGGGAGTGCAGCAGCGTAGATGGACAACTCGAACGTCGTGCGTGGTGCGCCCGGCACATCACTCGGTCACCGCCACCGGACGGTCACGGTCCCGCATGGGACCCGCGGGAAAGACGTCTCGCCGGTCCGGGTTGAGCGCCGACGCCGCCTGGCGGTTCTTTACCCGCTGCGGTTTGGCATGTCCCACTTGCGAGTGGCGAGCCGCGCCGGCGCTTCGGGCGAAGAACGGCCGTCGCGTACCAGGTGACATGGTCGGCCAGCGGCCTAACCAGGGCGGCCAGGACAGGACAATGTACGGGCCTTCGCCCGAATGGAGAGGACGACCGCTACGAGGACCGTGTTCCTTGCCGACGCACGGCGACGATGCCGATCTTTCCAGCACAGTGGGATCCGAAGCTTGGAATTCACGTGACTTGAAGTCGCG
>JADMIO011411846.1_pt1 | contig 128075 bp, 110 predicted proteins | sample 8958161 | NCBI WGS metagenome assembly JADMIO01 (sample SAMN16585339, study PRJNA669376) | soil metagenome | isolation source: Crop rotation soil | place: USA: Cullars Rotation, Alabama | collected 2011
GCCGCGACTTCAAGTCACGTGAATTCCAAGCTTCGGATCCCACTGTGCTGGAAAGAAAGAAACAACTTGGGAAGAAAATCAAGATGAACAGATTGATGAAGAGGGTCGGTTAATTCTTCATAACAGGAAAATAACTGCGAATGACAAACTTCTTTTAACCGCTCTATCCATAGAGAAAGAACCAGCGAAGCAAAGTTTAGAAATTCTTTACAGGTTAGATGAAGATACGTTTAAGACAACAACTCTTCGTCTTTCTAAATATTATGACAAAGCATCCCAACTGCTTAGTAAATCGAAGGATATTATCGGTAAAAATGAACCGCCTATTTTCTATAAGAACCCTCACTGCCCAGAATGTCAATTCAAAGATTCATGCTATGAAAAGCTAAAACAGCGTGATTGCATCAGCATATTAGCGGGAATGTCACCAAAGGTCTTATCAAAATATCACAAGAAAGGAATTTCTACAATCACTCAACTCTCGCACTTGTTTCGTCCTCGAAGACGAAGAGGCCGGCCTTATAAAACAAGTGTATTTCTTTGGGAATTAAAGTCACTTGCCATCCGGGAGCAAAAAACATTTGTACTTCATCCACCAGATTTAAAACAATCATCCGAAATCATTTATCTCGATTTTGAGGGAATACCAGAGGAGCATTGGGTATACCTCATCGGAGGAATATTAAAACAGGAAGGAAAACCAGATGAAGTATTTTCATTTTGGGCAGACAATAAGGAAAATGAGAATGAAATTTTCAGAAAACTGTTTTCATTTTTTCGTGAACACCCTGACGCACTTGTTTATCATTACGGGGGTTATGAAACGAAAGTATTAAATCGAGTTTCAAAAAAATATAAAGGAATATTTCGTCAAGAATTACCTCCACTTGAAAAGAGAATGATAAATCTATTAAGCTATCTACGCACACATGTTTACCCTCCAACGTACACTAATGGGTTAAAAGAATTAGGAAACTTTCTTGACTTTCATTGGAGTGATGAAGAAGCAGATGGTCTTCGCAGTATCTACTGGCGGAAAAAATGGGAAGACACGAAAGAAAATATCTGGAAAGAAAAACTTCTTCTATATAATCAAGAAGATTGCAAAGCACTTGAAAATGTACATCAGTGGTTTAACCGACTCACTTCAGATTCTGAAAAAGAAAATGTACAGCAAGTATCCATGATGAAAAAACAAAGTCCTTTTAAGTTTCAGGACAATCCTCATTATGGAGAAGATTATATCTCCATCAGCAGGGCAGCATATTTTGATTATCAACGGAAAAAAATTTACTGGAGAGGACAAGAAAGAACATCACCTCTTTCTAATCTTAAGAAATTGTCTTTGCTAAAGCACTCTCATAAAGGCGTAGCTACCTGGAAACCTAAAAAAGTAAATCAAGTTATTATTGCCCCACCATTGAAAAAATGTCCTCGTTGCGGACACAAAAAAATCTATCAGATTAGAACAAGAGTTGGAACAGCCCGCCAGACCGATTTGAAATTTACTTCCACCGGTATCAAGCAATGGGTAATTGAATATCGCGCTGCAACAGCAAGGTGTGCTAAGTGCAAAATGAATCTTCGTAATGGACCTCTGAGAATGGTTCATTATGGAGATAACTTATTTGCTTGGGCAATCAATCTATATATAAAGTACAACATCAGCCATGAAATGATTGCTCGGATGCTGAAAGAGCAATTCGGAATATGGATGAATCCTACATATCTCATTGAGCGAAAACGCAAATGGTGTAGCAAATGGAAACCCGAAGTAGATTATATCCGGCAAATTATATTAAAAAGTCCCGTGATACATATTGACGAAACCAATGTGCGTCTCTCTAAGGACAAAGGTTATGTATGGGTATTTGCTACTCCTCATACTGTGCTTTATCATTTCTCCATTTCTCATGAAGTAGATTTTCTTAAGGAATGGCTAAAAGGGTATAAAGGTGTTGTTGTAACAGATTTTTTTCCAACATATGAAACACTTCCTGTCAGACGGCAGAAATGTCTTATCCACTTGATTCGTGATTTGAACGATGATTTATATAAAACTCCATTTGACGAAGAATATAAAGCGTTAGTAAGTGCGTTTGGAAAATTGCTTCGCAATATCATTACAACAATTGACCGATACGGGCTCAAAGAAATACATCTGCGAAAACATTTGAAGGATGCACAAAAGTTTTACAAAGAATTTATTGAATCAACACATACAAGTGAATTGTCAGTGAAATATGCCAAGCGACTTAAAAAGCATTGGGAAGAGCTTTGGACTTTTTTGTATCACGATAACATACCTTGGAATAATAATAACGCAGAAACTGCGGTTAAGGCATTCGCGCAATATAGGAGGGGTGTCAATGGTCAAGTAAGCGAAAGAGGAATACGAGAATATTTAGAAATGTTGAGCATTGCTCAAACTTGCCGGTATAGAAATGTTTCCTTTCTAAATTTTGTGCGAGGCAAAGTCGGACTTTGGGAAAATGTAAACCCAGAAGTGCTACCAGGCTTCCTTCCATTTGGGCAAGCAAGGTTGTTTATTCAAAAGTTTGGATTTCAACGCAAACAGGAATGGAACCAATGGAAAAAAGAGAAGCGTCCCGCGTTCATTCCTTCAAGCCCTGAACGCACTTATTTTGACAAAGGTTGGATTGATTGGCATGATTGGTTAGGATTTAGTTTTCTTCCTTTTCCTGAAGCCCGTACTTATATGCGAAGGTTGGGTTTAAAAAATCGTGATGAATATTGGGCATGGTGTCGTAGCGGTAAGCGACCTAAGACTATCCCTTCCTGTCCAGAAAAAATTTACAAGCATACAGGATGGAAAGATTTAGGAGATTGGCTCGGAACCGGTAACACTGGACAACAAAGAAAACCAAGAATGTCTTATGAGCAAGCAAAAAGATATATTCAGGCAGTTGGCATTAAAACACAACATGAATTTTTTCAATGGAGAAAAACAAAAGAACGACCAGTAACTATGCCACCGGACCCCAACAAAACTTATCTTGAATTCAAAAACTGGGGCGAATTTCTTGGTACAGGAAGAATAGCAAATCAGAATAAAAAATACCGGAGCTATGACGAAGCAAAGATTTTTTTTAAAACATTGCGCATTCGGTCAATTAAACACTTCCGTCAGCTATGCAAAATGAATGTTATTCCAAGTGATATTCCGAGGAGTCCATATGCTTATTATAGAAAACAAAAAACATGGGTGAGTGTTTCAGATTTTTTTAGCAAATAAAAAATTTAGTTAAATTCGGTTATTAAATTTCTAAGTACGAGAGTGTAAATTAAACTGTGCTATTTAGTTTAATGCTTCGTTTAAATTTATCTCGTAATTACCAGATAAAAATAATTCGCGCAAATCATCCAGTTGCTTAATGCGATAATCAATGTGAAAATTAATTTCCTTTATAATTCTTTCACAAATATCTTCAGTCAAATTCAATATTAAGATTTCAAAATACAAATCTCTTTTGATGGCAGGTATTTTTTTTATATTGCCTTTTAAATCTTGCTCGTATAGATGAGCGATTATTTTCGTTATTGGAATATCAAGTTGATGGCTAACATAGATGAAGCTATCCATGCCATCTTTTGCGCACTTAACTATCTTACTCCATAATTTTGTATTGGCATTAAGTTCAATTGTTAAAGGAGTTCCATTCGTTTCACCAATCGTTCTAATTATTTTATGCTCTTCTAATTTGTACCGAAGTAATTGAAGATTAAAATCTGAACCCACTAAGGCAGCTTTATCCTTGTTTACTATTTGTCCAGCAGAATTAAGTTCTGCTTCCCCAACTAATACATTAAATGCTTTACGTAAATCTTCTAAGGTATACTTCTCCTTGGCAACTTCCTTTTTTCTTGCTTCAAAATTTACATCCGACCATAGTACAAGACAGTTACAATCCTTTGGTATTTGTTTATTTCTCCACCCTCTGCCAACTTGTTGATAATATTCTTCAATTGAATTTGGTATTTGGATGTGAACAATACTTTCAATGTCAGGAATGTTTATACCCATCCCAAAAGCCGTTGTAGCAAACAAGATTTGAATTTTGTTATCTAAAAACCGTTTATAAACTTCACCCTTTTCTTCTGAATCGACGTCTGCATGGTAATAATCAGTATTAAAGTCAGAAGCAAACTCTTCCGAGTAATCTTCACATTTACGTTTACTATAGAGGTATGCAATTGTTTTTTGGGGATGGTACTTCTCAAGGAATTCTTTGAGGCGCAAAGATTTTTCTTTTTCGATTGATACCTTTAAAAAATTAAGTTTCAAATTTTTTCTATAAATATTTTCACTTACGATATTTTCTTTTTTGACTTTAAATTCAGTAGCAATATCCTTTCTCGCTCGTTTCGAAAGTGTTGCAGTTAAACAAAGTTGAACAGAGAGATGATTATTCACTTTCAAAAATTCAATGAAGCTATTTATCTGACTATAATCGGGTCTAAATCCGCCTCCCCATTGACTAATACAATGTGCCTCATCGACTACAATCATTTCTATTTTAACTCCGGAGGCAAGTAAACTGGCTCTGAAGAACGGGTTTTGCAAACGCTCTGGAGAAACATAAATCAGTTTATATGAATGTGATTTTAAATTACGGAGAATTTCTCTTTGGTCTTCAAAAGAAATTGAAGAGTTTAATGCCAGGGAATTAATTTTCCTTTTGTCATTCAGCTCGTCTACCTGTTCTTTCATTAACGCAAGTAATGGTGAAATGACCAAGGTAATTCCTTTTAATTCCATTGCCATTAGTTGATATAAAAGAGATTTCCCACCACCAGTTGGGATTACTGCTAATGTGTTTTGTCGCTTGCTTAATCTTCCTAAAACTTCAATTTGATAATCATATAATGAAGTAATTTCAGGGAAATTAATTTGATATTTCGCGAGTAACGATTTCAATCTCTTTCAATTGGCTCCCACGCATGAAGCATTTTAATATCCACTTTGTGCAATTTATGAATTTCGGATAAAAAAATATTTATATAACCAAAACGATATTCAGGTTTTATTCGTAATCCATATTCGCCAAGCCATTTTCCTAAGGAGTTCACTAAGGAATTCATTAAGAACGTAAATCTATCGTAAGGATATTGCCAATTATGAGATACTCTAATCCTTTCGTTTCTATTTTGTTGCTCAAGAGTAATAAATTCATCAGCACTATCACAAATGAAATAAATAGCCCATAAACTTTGTTGTGTCATGATAGGAAAATAGGCTGGAAAATAACGGTGCAATATCTCGGAACGAATGCCAAATCCAATAATTTTATTCATAAACATGTCTTCTTCGTCCAAATAGTCCATTCTCAAATCTTCTTTCTCCTTTAAGGTCTTGTAATTAATTAAAGGAGTTTCATTTTTTACATACTCGTGCGTTGAATCTAAGATACCATTCACAGTATTATAAATTTCTCTTGAATTCGCTTCCCTATAGTCCTTTTTGTACCGCGCTAAATCTGGGTCATATGTTTTTAATGCCGCTTTTACTGTCCATAATTCTTTTCCTAAAACATTGTTCTTAAAATCTTCTGGATAGGCTTGATACAATTTCATCTTCTTAGGATTAAACTTTGCAACAGTAGCTGAATGATATTTTTCAATTTCCTTTTCCCAAGATTGCAATTCAGTTGACAATTTCAATTTTGCCATTTTTACATTTTCAGTAACAAATAATTTCTGAAAATATTCTGAAGCGTTATCATTCATTTCCTTTATTAGACTATTAATATTTTTATATTGCTTTTCTGATATTGGTTTATTTTCTTTCTTGTTCATAATAAGTTTGGGTTTTGTTTTCAATATTTGTTTTAAAAGGTCTCGCAAATTATTCTCATAATCCGGAGTATCACTTAAATCAACACAATTGAAGTCTCGAAGAAATGAGGTAACACTGGTTTTTATATTACCAGTCCTTATTACCGGAATATACTTATCATTTTTAGTTATTATTTTGAATAAGTTACCATTAATTATATTGTATTCGTAACCAACTCCACCTTTTAAATTATCCGCCTTTGCTTTATATTTCGGAGTTAAAATCATTAAAACAATGTCTGCTTCGAGAATGCTCTTCACCATGAACGTTCTGATATGTCCCCCGTATTTCAGATGCGTTCTGTCAACAATAGCTTTTCCCCCATTTGAATCAATGGTATCCGCCAAAGAAAGCACCCATTTTTGATGTTCTTTACTATCCCATGAATAAGAAATAAATACTCTAATCTTTTCTTCTGGCAACATATTAGTTACATTTTTATAATAGACCTTTTCTTTAAAAAAAATCAAAATAAGCTCCCCTATTATGAATAGATTAATTAGCTATTTATTTTTTACATTGAAATAGATGAATCCGTTTCGATTAATTTAATCTTGAATAGGAGAATGCCTAATTGCTTTTATTTTTTTACTATGCATCTTCACACTCGAAGCAAATAGTCCACCACAATCGTCTACCAATTCACATTTAGAACATTCATCAAGGTAAATATTCTTCCAGTCGGAAATTGATTTCTTGGTGTATTTCCAAAGTTCCCTTGGCATAAGACAAAGTTGTGAATTGTAAATTGAAATATTCATTCCTCGGCTTGAAAGAAAATTCGCAGCTTCGCCAAGTTCATCCATGTATTCTATAGGGTCAATCCAAAGCTTGCCAATATTGTAGGGGGTATAGCCTTGATACTCCAAGCCCATAAATGCAATGTGCTCCACGAACGGGAGATTTTTATATATATATTTTGCAAGTTTTGTTAGTCGTGGAATTGACTGCTTGTGTAGTACAACTCTGATTTCGATTCTTTGGCCTTGAGCAGCTAAATTATAAAGCCCTTGCATTGTTTGATTGAAAGCATTCTCTGCCTGAACAATGTAATCATGAACTTGGTAATAATCAGAATACAATGGAATACCTAACATTAATCTTCTGAAATCGATTTCTCCCAATCTATTCGCAATGTTATTCCAAGCAAATGTCCTTCCATTAGTCAGACAGTGAACTTCGGTGTCTGGAAGTTCTGATTTAATTAATTTTAAAAGGTCAAAAAATAATTCCCCAAGCAAGGTCGGTTCGCCACCTGTAATTCCAAGTTCGAAGCAATTCTTTGGAATGAGCGGAATAAGTTGTTTGTAGATGTTGAAAAAAAATGGAATGTCATCCCTATCTCTCGGTGGCTGTGAGCACATGAGGCAGTTACTGTTGCATCTTTCAGTTGCAAGTAAAAAATTTTGATGCGAGTCAACCCGGTAAAGTGTATTTATTACTCCATCCGAATTTACTACGACAATATCTCCATCTACTAAATGGTCAAAAGTTTGAACCGAATAGACGGACGGCTTTTCTATTCTATAATTCGTGTCCAAATTTGAAAGGATAGCTTTAAACGATTGAAAATTTCCAGGAGGGATTATATCTTCTGAAATTAAAATTTGATTGGACCCATTCGATAAATAATTTCTTGTAACCGCTGCTACAATCGGTTCATTGACCTTATAAGATATGCCTCTTGTCTTAAGTAGCATTAGTTTATTCCAGTTGTCCAGTTCCTGAAAATATTTTCAATTTTTTTGTTGTCGCTCATTAATTCAAAAAGATAACGGATTATTTCCATATTTTTTTGACAAAATGAACTTGTAGGTCTATATCCAAACATATCTCCTTGTGTGGCATAATTAAAAACAGGGTCGGCGCCACAGTAATTCTGAAAAGCACACTCAGAGCATCCTGGCAATGATTCATTTGTCCATGCTTCCGAAAGCTCCATTGCCTTATTGCCATAGAAAATTTCGTCGTAGCTATTTATTTCAAGGTCACCCAACTGAAAAGTAAAATCTTTCATTTCGGCAAGCATCCTCGACTCATCTGTTGCGTAAACTTTACCGTCATAATTAAAAACAATTACATTGTTTATCATTCCTGCCGGGGACTGTAAATCGACATAGTTAATTGGAAACGGGGTTAGAATTTTTTTTAGAATTATTGTTGCATATTCTTCTCTGAAAAATTGACCTTTCAAATTGTAATCAATTATTCTGCTCAGCGCCTTTTTGTAAAATTCCAAAAAAAGTGAAGTTTGATATTTATTTTTCTTTTCATTCTTTGTGGCAAAACCATAAGGACTTATTGGCCTCAAGAAAATATTTTTAAATCCCAAATTGAAATACTCATCAACAATCTCATTTGGATAATCAAGAGATAATGTTGTCGTTGTTAATAATGCGGAGACTCTATCGGAGCCTAATATTTCTCTGCTTCTTTTTATACCATTTACAGCAAGTTGGTAACTATTTTTTTCTGGTCTATGTCGATTTTGGTTGTGAATGAAATCTGGTCCATCTAATGAACTTGAAATAAGAATGTTCTTGCCCTTACAATAGTTTAAAATTTCGTCAGTCAAAGGAGCAAGATTGGTGCAAATCACATATGTAACATTTTTGTTTCTCTTTAAAGCTTCAGTCTCCGTTTTTTCAACCGCATAAACAATATTATCAAATGCCAAAAGTGCTTCACCTCCTTGAAATTCCATTGTTACATTTGGATTCGGGGATTGCATCATAAACTCGATACCTTTATCGATATGGTTTCGCTTCATATCAAAGGCATTTTTGTCCTGACTCACTCTTGAAACCTGACAATAGTGACACGTATGTTCACATCGAAGTGAAATAACAAAAATGTGAAGTGAAGTAAAGTAGTCTAAAAATGATTTTTTTGTTCTATACCTTGTCGCAATTATACTGAGCAGGTCAGGAATCCGCTTATCGCTAATAAAGAAATTTGCGATTAAATCTTCATATAGTTCTTCGTTAGCAATTCTGGAAAAACTTCTTGTAATAATTTTTTCTGCGGTGCCAGCAGGAACTATTTGAAAATCTCCAATTTCATTTACAAGAATTTCTTTTTCTTTATTAAGGTAATGAAATCGAAAGGGAAGAAGAAAGTATTTATCCTTAGAATTTTGGTCGTAGAAACCCAACTCTTTAAACTTTCGGCTTTTTTTATTTAAAGTTTCAATCAAAACTTGAGATTTTAAACTGCCAGTAAATTATTTTTTACCGCCTTTGTTCTTGCCTACTCTATATGCACCATACACCAATGCTCCTCCGACGATTAAAGCTCCAATTCCTAAACCTCGTCCATCATCAGATTGGCCACCACCTGAAGCACCAGAATAATGAGAAGCATGTGAGCTATGGGAACTATGAGAACTGTGGGATGCCAAAAGTGATTTACTTGGGTCATTAAAATTTAATTTTAGGACCAATTTTGGTTTTAAAATTTTCTTTTGAAATTTCGCATAATTCAAATTGCCTCCTTCATCAGTGCCAAGCGTCTGAGGCAAAGCCTTACTTTGATTATTCAGTAGTACACCGAATGAAGTAGTGATTACCGCAAAAGATTTTTTTGCAAGTTTTAAAAAACCTAATTTATTCCTGGTGTCCATTTATTGTTGCACTTGATTTTATTTTAACAGGATTGAATCCAACGGGGTCGGATACTTCAGTTATTGGATTATCATCTAATCCATAATAGGCAAATGCCTTTGCAACAATCAATTCACGAATCGTTTTTGTCTCTTTAGTAACAATGTCTCTAAGTTTAAAATCAATCAGGTCACGCCTAATTCTTTCAACTGTAATATTTAAATCTTGGGTTTCCGAAGTAGGTTTCAATCGAACAGAAAATATCCCTTCAGAATAACTACTGATGTCAACATCAAAATTACCTCCATACCAATAAAAACATTTATGTAAAACATCCTCATTATAAATGTCTTTTTCAATTAAGAGTATTAATTCGTTATCTTTAATTTCAGCATCCATCTATTTGCCTTGTAAAATTATTAAGGTTTGATTTCCTAATTTCCCATCAGGTCTCAATTCATTTTCCTTCTGAAATTTTTTTAGTGCCTGCTCAGTCTTGTCACCGAAATATCCTGTTACTACAACATCATATCCTAAATTCAAAAGCAATTGTTGAACCTCCTCTACATCGCTTCCTTCAAATCCTTTATTGATTGTTCTTGAGCCAAGAGGGTAATATGTATGTGTTGCTTTTCCAGAGTTCGTAGTTGTCGGGGTCGCTTTGGTTGGGGTCGTTGGTTTGTAAGCAGGAATTTTTCCGGAGTGTGAAGGACTTGATTCAACAGGAGGATTTGAAGGAGTAGAACTTGGAGTATAGGAAGGAGAGGAAGATATGTGTGATGAATGGGAACTGTGTGAAGAATGACCTGGTGAGGGAGTGTAGGAAGCGTGAGAGGAGTGCGAGGAATGTGAACTGTGAGAAGTATGCATTACGAGTAAATGATTTTCTGGTTTATCAATATTTAATTTTAAAACCAATTTTGGTTTCAAAATTCTTTTTTGAAAATTTTCATAATTCAGGTTCTTATTCCCATCTTCATTATACAAAACAGCAGGCAGTGCTTTGCTTTGATTGCTGAACATCGCACTAAATGCGGCTGTTAATACGGCAAATGATTTTCTTGCCAATTTAAAGAAGCCAAGTTTTTCATTATTGTCCATCTTAATCAGTTTTTTAATATAGTTATACTTGTCACAGGATGTATTTCATTCCAACTATGTTTCGTGTCTAAAACAAAGGTGCCAATTATCTCTACGTGTTCTCCCATTTGAGGTAGATATACTTTATTTATATAACCATCGCATTCCTTTTCCGGATTTTTCTCGTCAATTAAAGTTGCGCAAACTGGTTCAACAACTAAGTATCCTTGTTGCTTTTCGTAGTTCATATCATTAAGTAAATTTTCTTGACCACTATCAACTTTAATAAGTAGGTGTGCATCGCCATCTGCTTCAAATTTTGCCTTCATAACAGTTCCTGAAACTCGTTTACATTTCTCCAAAACTTGTAAGCGATAGGAATGATAAACTCTATTCCACAAACTATCATCACATTGAATATTATCAATATGTTTGTTTTCTTGACTCCACGCAAATTGTGTTAATAAAATGACACCTATAAAGAGTGAATATTTTCTATATCGTCGCATAAATATCAATTCCCAAATACGGGAATTTTTTTTGTAACAATTGAAAGAGGTTTTTTAACCTGGTGAGTTTCATAAGTTGCTTTTTCAACCACAGCAACGACTTCAGTCATTACGTCAATCCCATAACTGTGTGCTGGATTCCTGAATCCAATAATAAAGGTGCCGGTCTTGCAACAATTCTTCATTTTCACAACTCCAGACATTAAATTTTCTCTTGTTCCTTCGGGAATTGAACTCCAGGAGCCATCGGATTTATTCTCGAATAAAATTTTAAACTTTGGTTCCATTACAAACACATCGCAATAATCTGAGCCTGGTGGTTTTGAAATAGCATCAATTCCAAAAGCCAATGTGCCGGAAGCGTCAATTAACTTAGATAAATTGGCAAGAAGATGCATTTCCGAACGAGTAGATGCAATGTCTTCCTTGTTACGAGTCGCAGCAAAAGTATAATACCATTCAACTGTATTCTCTGGAAGAGTAATTGGAAATGTCGTTCTTGATTTTCCATCAATAAAAGCTGAATTAAGACCTCCGTTTAAATGTTGACCTATTGGAGATTGCAGTGAAACCGTTTCATATCTGCTGCTAATCTTAGTTTTCTGTTCCTCAGTAGTAAATGTAGTGTCATTAACAGTTTGCCATATTACGTTGCAGTTGAAATTTTTTGTGACATCTGTTGAAGGAACACGCTTAATAACAACTTTACAACTTCTGTCAAACATGTGATTAGTTGTAAACTCAAATTTATAAACCGCTGTTTTCGGAACTTTGATTTTAATTCCATCAAGAGTTTGAAACTCCTTATTTGAATAAACAACGGACTTTGATTCGTATTCTGAAATCTCAATCTGATTTGTTCCTTTTTTATTCTCCATTGAAAAATCAATAGAAATTTCATCACCCTCACAGAATCCGTAATATAATTTTGGATAATCAGGATACTGTTGGTCTTTGTGCTCATTCTTCCATGTCGCCACCGCCAGCGCACCTGGAATGCTTATACTTTGAGTTGTTACAACGACAGGTTCGGATAATTGAGCGTTGCAAAAGAATGACAAAAAAGATAATAATAATGTAAGAATTCTTTTCATGAAATTTGCTTTTGATGTCTGTGAACAAACATACAAAAGTTCTTCAATTAAAAAATTGACGTGAAGGGATGAAGGAACCGTATTAATACGGGAATATTTACCGTAGAAATACGGTAAGGCATCGGGTCGATGCTGCTTGTTTGCTTGGGGATACTTGTTATGCTTGTTGAACTTGATTATTATTTTTTAGTAAATTATTTAATCGACTCTGTTTTTTAATTATATCCAAAAAAAACATTGTTTCTTGCTTCAGCGTCCAGCACTAATGTTTTTGCACTAATAACATAGATTGACATTCCCAGCTGCCTAAAATATTGGTGATATATTGGGGCATGAGTTGAAAACAAAGGTGTATAATCATTATCCTTTAATCGTTCCTCAAGCTTAGCATCTACTTAAAAACTGGACTTACTATCAAGGATGAAAAAAGTTCAACAAAGAGTTTATTAAATACTATAAATACGCTAAGTATAAGCCATATCATGAGGTTCTTTCTACAAACAGCCAGTTAATTTTTTTCATAGAAATAAAAGTAATAATGCACCCGGTCAAAATGAATAGTAATTTAAGATTCCAAAGTAAAAGTTATTAACTCGGGCACTCACAAAAGAAATCCTATTGGAGATTATAGAAAAAACACTTCAAAACTCTTCGAACAGATAGAAGAAGTTAAGCTCTTAAAGGTAAATGCGAACTTTTCATTTTCGCCTAAAACAATTCGCCTCTATTTTATCAATTTATTTTTAGCAGTACTAGCTATTTGAAGACTAAAATTTATCTAAAAACTTATTTGTAACAGTCCCGCAACAGTAAAAACTGTTATCAAAACACTAATTCAGGCTAAAAAACAGTTCCGCAACACTAATTGCACAATCTTTTCAATTTGGACAACAGTAATGGAGGCTAAAAATGGCTATTGAAACAGTACCAAATACGATAGAGAAGAATCGTTAAGGCCATTAAGAACGTAATATGAATGTATTTACAGTCTTTTAGGTTGACAAAAGGCTCAGCTTATTTTTTTAGTCAATGGTATTTACCTAGTTCTACGATAAAATACCGTACAACTACGGTTGTCAATGTGACGAATTATGTCCTGTTTTGTTGTAGCATCTGAATCTATTCAGTTCCAACGTCACAAAACGAACTATAATGAAAACACAATTACACAAAACCACAACTAATGTATTACTATTCTGCTTTTTTCTTTTGCTGGCAAATGCAGGGTGGTGCGACAATTTATCCGTAAATATTCCCTTGCTTCCCGGGCATCAGAATTATTCGATCTGCAACTCTTCCGATCACCAGATCGGATGCCAGTTTACATTCTCTTCTGCCATGGTGAATGATACCATCTATATTCCCCTCGGTGCCTGTATTCTGGATTCAACCCATGTTACAAATCCTATGTTTATTCCTATTGACACGACCCCATCATTTTATATTTATAAAGTTTCCGCTTCCATTTCTCCGCTTAAATTTTTTGTTGATCTAACTGCAATTTCCTGCGCCGAATTTTTTGGTTCGGAAAATCAGGATGCAATCATTGCCGTCCATCATACTGTAACTGGGAACACGAGCAGCTTCAGTCAACCTGTGAACTTGAATAAACCTTCCTTTACGTTTACTTCACTTAGTGATGCTGTTGATTGCATTAAAGGGCACGAATATTCTCGTACTTATGAAATTAAAGCGTTTGCAGCAGCGGACTATGACTCATTTATTGACAGTGCATTGATCGAGTCGGAATTAGACGTGCGTGAAGTGATAATAAAAAAATTTGATTCGGTAAACTCAATCGTTGGCGATTCTATCATTGTTCACCTTGACACCATTGACTGTACCAAATTGCCTGGCGATCCGCAGGTAACCGAAAGTCCCGATTCGGTATTGAGTCATTCTTTCCAACCATACCAATTGCATTTTGCAAAAGGAACGGGTTTGCCACCTGGAACCATTCAACTGCCGGATAGCTTCAAAACCGGTTGGAGTGTACAGATAACAGAACGCTTTACATGCATCAGCATGTCATCCAACTATATTTCCAGGTACATCATTCATCCTAACCCATGCGAAGGAGATTCAAGTCCGTGTGGTACAGTAGCGGATCTGCCCTGCGACATTACGCTGACCGGTACGTTAGATGCCAGCTGCACACCTGTTATTTATAGTAACAACGCCAATGGACTGAGCTTTTCAGTCGGAGATTCTGTTCATGGTTTTATAGATGTGTACAATACTTCTGCGCATGAGTTCCAATATATCATCAAAAATTTGAACTGGCATGATTCATTTAAAAATCTCAAAGGAGCTAAAAGATTTTACGGCGTACAATTGATCATTGACACAACTTATTTTTCAATTCCATCGGTCAATGACATTATCGTCAAAACAAGGGATTCGCTGGGAACAATTTACTCTTTAACAACATCGCCGGTAATTACCATGAGCCATGATACGGTAAGGATTTGCTTTAAAAATACGATAGGCGACGATCCTGATGGAGCCGGTCCTTTCACAAATGTTTTTCCTGATCCTGCCAATACCGACCAGTATTACTGCGATTTGCCTGGAGGCAGTTCCTTAATTATTCAGCTAAGTAATATCAACTTCGCTGCTTCCGATTCTTTAATTCATAATTGCAATTATCATTTCATTGATTTCCTGAAGGACGTGAAGTATGATGCGCCTACCATGCAGGAAATTGATTTATGCCTGCAAACCGACCGGCAATTTCATTATCCTTTTTCCGGGGGCTGTACAAATGTGTATCACCGGATTGGCGCAAAACTTTCCGGGGAGGAAGTTCCTTTCTATACAACTTCCTTCATGGGCAATGAGAATTCATATTCATCCGTTTCTGATCTTGCCATTGCTCCGTCTACTTCCAGTCAAACCAATATTGCCAGGCTTACTTATTCATTTCATCAAACCGATGGCATCTCTCCGTGGGACTTATCATTGAACAATTCCGGCTATCACGCCGTTGCTTCGCATTATGGAGAAACGTATTATGCACATGTTTCAATCCCGCCGGGTTATCTCATTGTTTCCGACAGCGGGTATACGTATTCGGCAACGAGATACGGAAATCCGAACGCGGTTTTTTATTATGATACATTGCTTACCCAGGATTCCAGCGTATGCAGGGAATACGACCTTGTTTTGCCGGGCGTTTCCTGCAGCATTTCTTTCAGGGTGAAATTAGTAGTCTGCTCTCCTGATAACGATCCCGGTTGCCTTTCTCAAAATCATCCGTTGGCTTTCAATGATGACAGCACCGTAAATTCCGGCATCACTGATTTTCGCATGCAATTCCGCTCGCAGTTAAATGACTCAATACACGCTTTTGACACAACGCACGTTCATACATCATTAAAATATCTCGTATATGCCTGTGAAGAAATCCCGCTCTACCTGCATTGCTATGGTGAGTGCAATGGCTTTCCAGCATCCACCACTGATTTCACTTTTGAAAGAAATACCTTTGGATGGCAAAACGATGCAGCCTTCCTCGCGGGAACCGGTCATTTTACTTCATCCCAATCGGAAGAGGGAAAACAAAGGGTATACATCAAGGATGATATTTTCTCTACGGCTTCCGGCTCCATTGCAGCTCCGATTTCTTCCTGCTACACAAATCTGAATTTTGAAATTTCATATCCTTCACCTGATACACTCAATCCTGTCTTTGCTTTCGACAGCTGTCACATTACTTTTACAATAACGTCCGGCAGTCATCCCGGCGTCTACACGTATTACCTCAGCAATCCTCCTTTTACTTTTTCATTGGATACGTTACGTGCTGTACAGACCTTGCATTTTGATATGACTCAGTTTCCGGTGGCTTCGGGAGTGACCATTAACTCTCTCATGCACGATGCCGACACAGCTCGCAACACGATTTCATTCACTGGTCATTACCATCTGGCTTGCGTATCATTTCTTGATCCGGGGCATTACATGCTTCATCGCGTGCAGGCGCAGTTTACAATCAGCGGGGACACCTGCCAGCCGCTTCTTTCTTGTGATCCCTGGGGAGCTCCAATGGATGTATTGGTAATCAGAAATAATATTCTAAGCTCTTCAGTGATAATGGGTCAGGGTTTTGGTTTTTATCACCGCGCAGAATTAGATATATTACCTGAAGGGGGCTATCCGCATGAAGTGGATTTTCCGGGGGAATACAGGCCGTTAATCGAGTATCCTTCCGATTTTAGTTTTGCCATGTCAGGTTCCTTGTTTCTCACGGAAGCATTTTTATTGAGCGGTACTGATAATATCACTTACCAGCTCTATAATATCTCAGGACTTCAGTGCAGCGATACGTCAAACCCGACTGCAAGCGGGCATTGTCCGGGCGCTATTCAGGGTGGTCCGTTCAACCCGGGTGATACGGTTGCTTTTCATCTCGATACAACGATTCATAAATTTTCCATGAATGGTGATACGGTAACTGCCTTGCCTATCCCTACGCTTGCCTATAAATTGCAATCAAAAGATGTATCCAACCGATTAGTCTTTGATGTAACAAGGACGTGTCTTCCTGCGGACAGCTCGCCCGACTGGGTTGCAAATTTTAATTTTCCGTTTCAGTCATTCAGCTCTTATAACAGCTATCAGCATCACTTTCCTGATACAACCCTGATCAGCTGCAACATTGCTGACATAACTTCCGGGATGGATACGCTGCTCAGGAATACTTTCACTGCTGTTAATTTTGATACGCTATACGATGCAGATACATTGGAACCGATTGCAATAAACCCGGACAATACATATTTTACCCTTGGCGATACGCTTGTTTTTTGCGCCGATCATTTCAGCTATGCACAGGGCAGGGCAACTTGGATCTATTCTCCCGATCCGACACTCGAGATTGTTTCCATTGAGGAAGGAGTTACAAACTGTTCGAACACTACCACCACATTTCAGCACCTCGACAGAAACGATGCGGGTAATTTATTTTATCTGAATTGCCCACAGCAAAGCGGCCACCTACGATTCAAAATAAAATTCAATTGCATACAAACACCTACCGGCAATTATTCACCGTCTCCGATTACACTGAACTACGGGGAGTTTACAAACCGCTGCCTGCTGCAAACATTAAATCCGGATTCCACCAGCGACACCCTGCTACTTGCTTCCTGCGGTATATTTAAGAATATTCTGATCTATGCCCAGCCTGAACATTTCCTCTTTACGTTCACTGTAGGAGCAGATTCAGACGCAGTTGGCTTTTGTGAAAATGATACCATCCGGATACATTATCAGCTGGTTTCCGGAGCCGTTTACAATTCGCAGCTGCAGATTGTAAATACGGATTTCGACAGCACACAAGCCGTGTTTACACTCACCGAAGGAAGCGATACGATTCATGGCGGGTTTAACGGAACCGGAGACACGCTAACCTTCCCTGTTTCAATAGCCGATACTGCCGGTCACGATCTTAACTTTGTTTACTTTCCAGGCTGCAGCTATTACAACAATATAGAACAGGTTTTCCATTTCACTATGCACGGCATAAATGCATGTGGCGATCCTGTTATTTCAGGGAATAAAGACACAGCCAACGTGCACATCGTTTACCAGAACTTTATCACATCAAGTCCATTTCATTCCCTGAAACTCAAAGGTGATTCAGTTGCAGGATGTACAACAACGCTGCACGATACTATCCGCGTTACATATTCATCGTTTCACGGAAGCATTCAGTTCCACCTAATCTCACCGTGGTTAGACAGTATTTGGACATCGAATTCTCCCGATACGATTCTTTCGGTTCCGCTTTCAGTTCATGTAACCAACAACACCTGCAGCAGCACCTACGATCTTTCCGTGACCGTGAACATACTCGACAGCTGCTCTTCCGGCCATGCCTGCCCGTTAGACACACACGTAGTGAATAAAAGCATTCATGTAACTTGTGTGAATTGCTGCACCAACGCTGATAGCACGTATATCAATGGCAGTGTATCACCAACACCGGGCGTTTCTTACAACATCAACCAGAACATTACCATCAGCGGAAACATTACTTTCTCTACCAATGAAATGTTTATTGCGCCAAACGTTACCATTTCATTGGCAGCTGGTGCAACGTTGCATATTACTGATAGCTCCTATTTGCATGCCTGTCATGACATGTGGCATGGCATTTCAGTTATTGGAGGAGGTGGTGGTGGAGGAATAACCATAGATAGCGGTTCCATTGTAGAGGATGCGGATACAGCGCTATACCTCGAAACTATGATCCCTGTTTACCTTTCTCATTGTCTGTTTACAAATAATTACATGGATGTATTTATCAATCCTTCTTCGATTACAGATGGCAATGTGACTTTTAATGGGGTGACATTTAACGGTTCAACATCTCTTACAAAAGCTCCGCATCTTGGTCAGAAATCGTTTGTTAATGTGAAACTCAACAGAATGCTGAGTCTTGATATTGGTGACAACTCGTATGAACCAAACACATTTCAAAACTCAACGTGTGGCATAATAGCTTATCGCAGTAATTTCAGCGTCATACATAATGTTTTTGAAAATATCGTTGCATCTTGTCCATCCTATAGTCCATGCCAGTTAGACGGTATCGCCATTTACTCACAAGCATCCACATACGATAGCCTGTCTTTGCTAACGACCGATTGCAGCTTTACTAAATGTGGGTCAGCCGTTACAACCCGTGGCAAGATAGGGTCATTGATTTACAACAATGCAATGGACACAATGGGACTAAATGCAATTTATATTATCAATCCGGATTCAGTGGAAGTAAATATTCATAACAATTCCATCAGTCATTATTTTAATGGTGTCGTAATGTATGAGCCGCGTAAAACCAAATTAACAAGGATCTATGAAAACACCTTTAATTCTATTTACGATCCTGATTCTACTAGTACACCTCCTACCGCCGCTGTCTATTGGAGTGTAAAACTTCAAAATATATTATCGGGTGTAACAAGAGCTGTTATTTCTACTAACCAAATGGAAAATCAATTCAAAGGAATATACTGTATAAATGCCGACAGTGTAAGGATAGATTCCAACTTCATTCAATTGCAGGGAGGAAGTGTAAAGCGATATGGTATATGGATTGTAAACGGAGATCACAATACAATAGAGGCAGACACGGTTCAGGCATTTTCCGGTAGCAACAATTTACTAGTACGAGGCATACGCTTTGAAAGCAGCACATACTCTAGTATTGAAAACAATTATTTATTAAATTTAGGAACAGGAATTAATGGTTTAAGTTATTGTGAAAATACTAAGATTGCATGTAACAGAATAGTAAATGGCGTACGAGGAATGATGTTTGAAAATATTTCCCTTTCTCCGCAAGGAGATGAAAATATGCCACAAGATAATAAGTGGGATAATATCGCATTGACAACTAGGTGTAATGGTACAGGATTACTCACGGATTGGTATCATAGAGGTGCGCAATCTGATGTTGATAATCAATTTTCTCCTGGCACGAATAATAGTAACTTTCTAGCTTCCATTCCAAATCAAACGGGTAACAGTCTTTGCGATGACCTAGATACAATGCCATTGATGTTTACACATGAGCAGTTGGCAATAATTCTGAATAACGATTCTATGGTTTATCCGGTATATGATAAGGAAAACAAAGTTTATGCAGAAGAATATATGTACAGACTTATTTCATCAGATTCTTCCATCATGGATCGCGGTTATCCTGATTCTGTTCAGATAGAACAATTTATGAGCAACCTACAGCGTAGCAACTTGGTTCTATTTAAAGACATTGAGGCATATATTGGTAGCGAAGACTTCAATACGGCTTATGACTCTCTATTTGAAATAACAGATTCGACTCATATAGAGCATAATTTAAAGATCATAGAAGAATATTTGATTTATTTATTGGGAAATGAAGAGTATAAATTGAGTGGAACAGATTCTTTGGTACTTGACAGTATTGCGAACGAACTTGCCATTGAGGGTGGAAGAGGTGTGTATTATGCAAGGGCAATTCTCGATCGGGAGCTTGATGATAATATAACTGCTCCATTATTCCGCATAAAAACAGAAACAAAAAAACTAATCGAAAGTGAATTGTATCCTAACCCAAATAATGGTAGTTTTACTTATGAATACATCGTTTCTGATTCTGGCGATTACCAAATTGAAATAGTGAATGTGAATAGTGTTGTCCAGAAAATTATTAACGTAAATGGTGAGATTGGGCGAAAGGAAATTAGCTTTCTACATAATGGAATTTATTTTCTATTATTAAAAAATGAAAATGAAATTATTGATTGGAAAAAAATAATTGTTGTTAGGTGAAATGAAAAGGTATATTAGTTTTTACTTTCTGTTATTAAATACTTTTTCTTACGCTCAATCAAGGAATATAAACTGGTGCTTTGGTGATAGCGCAGGGATAAATTTTAATACGGGGACACCTGTGCCTTTTTCGACAAGCATGGATTCACGAGGCAGTTGTACTTCTATTTCTGACAGTTTAGGAAATTTACTGTTTTATACGACCGCTCCAGACAGAGACTTATACCTTGAAGGCTATTCAAAATTGACATGTGTTTACAACCGGAATCATGTGATAATGCAAGGAGGTGATTCGCTAATAGGTAATCTTTGGTACCAGGAAAACTTAATTATACCTAAACCTAAGAATGATTCCTTATATTATCTTTTTCACATTGGGGTAACTCATGATTATGGACTTTATTATTCTGTAATTGACATAAGCCAGGACAGCGGATTGGGTTCTGTAATAGAGAAAAATATTCAATTAAGAAGTGAAAAAGCGATAGATGGTATTAATGCAATAAAGCATGGCAATGGAAGAGACTGGTGGTTAGTATTCAGGGATTGGCAAACGTTTAATAATAACTATTATGTCTATTTAATAACTCCCGACTCAATTGCTTTGAATGCAATACAAAGTGTCGGGGACACTAACAAAACCAACGCCAGCCTTATTCAGTTTAATCAGAAAGGAGATCAAATTCTTTTAGTTAATGTAAAGGGGTTGATTGAATTGTTTGACTTCGACAGATGTACTGGTCTAATCACTCTTAACAAAATTATAGAACATGAAACAATTGATTACCCTTATTATTTCGGTTGTGAGTTTTCTCCAAACGGAAGATTTGTATATATCGTGAGTGAAGACTATAATAACACACTTACAGACAGTTCTCATCTCTATCAATTCGATTTAAATGCAACCGATGTTCCATCCAGTAAAACAAATATTTATTCTTTTGAATTACCAGAATCCCCTGGAGAATTAAAGCTCGCTCCGGACGGCAAAATATATCTCTCATCCAATGATATATTCGCAGGTTATCCTTATTCAGATAGTGTTCGAAATTACATCAATGAAAATTTAAGTGTAATCAATAAACCTGATAGCTTAGGTACTGCATGCAATTTTACTTCTTTTAGTTTCTATCTTGGTGGCAAGCGTACATATGTCGGTTTGCCGAATAATCCAAATTATGATTTAGGTCCTGATAGTGGAAGTATTTGTGACTCACTTGGATTAGGGGTAGAGATTTTAGAACATATAAGTCAGGATAACGTTGTAATTTTTCCAAATCCTTTTTCCAACAAGATTTCTTTTTATCCTTTGCAATCTGCAAGTGAAAAGATCTCTATTGCAGTTTTCAATAATATTGGAGAAACTGTTTTTGAAGAAGAAACAATGTTGCGAGATCAGGAGATTGATTTAACTAAGCTCACAAAAGGAGTTTACTTTCTTAATGTGAAGAATGAAAAAATTTCAGTGACAAAAAAAATCGTTAAACTGTGAAGCAAGCGTAGTCTTAATTACGATCTTACTTGAGCTATCCTAGAAAAAATTAATCTTTCATTCTATCCGTAAAATACTGAAATTTTAATTTCGATGTTTCATCGCCTTCATACCATTTTATTAATTCCCATAACCATAAATACTTCGTTAAAATTTTCTCATTTCCGAAATGCATATAAATATTTTCACTTATATTCTTTTTAATTGTTTCCATATTTTTTTTATCATATTCGGAAATAGTTTGAAACATGCCTTGTTTTAATTCATTAAAAGTTTTTATGAGTAAACTTAAATCTAATAAAGATGAATCCAAACTTTCATAATTTTGTTTAGATAAAGCTGATAAGAACCTTTCAATAAAATTTTTCTCAAACCCAAAAGGATTTAAGAATGAAATATTTTCCCAATCAACTAGAATCACGGAATCAAGCCCAAAAAATTTTACTCTTTCGTGATTGTAATTAAACATTTTTTTTATAATATTTTGATCAATAATCACTCTTGGATAAATTGCCTTGGAGCTTTCTAATCGATAGGCATTAACTAACCCTTTTGAAAAGATAATATTTCCATCTGAATAATAGGAACCGGTAGAGATCCCTCCTCTGGTAAAAAACCCCTTGGTCATCATCGCAGACTGGAAACCTCGGACGTATGTGATTAATAGATTAAGATTTGCAAGGAAGTCCAATTCACTATCATAATAAGGAATTGAAATACAAATATTATCTGAAAACGTTTGATAGTTTGGCTGTCTTACTTGTGTGGTATTGTGAAAACTATCGAGCAAATATTTTTTAGTCAATGCAAACGATTCCTGGATATCCTGTAAAAGAGTAGATGTCAAGTCTGTATCATATGTTTCAATCAATTCGCTAAATCCTAGTATGTCCATAAAACAAACAATTCTTGGCTCGGTTTCTACCAATTCTCCAACAAAATAATCTTTTGGTTCTTTGTTAAATTGTATCTGAAATTTATCATCGTCCGTCGATTCGAAAATTATTTCAAAATGGGCAGAGAACTTTATAATTGCTTCACGTAATTTCAAAATATTGTAATCTTCACGTTCCAAACATTTTCGCGTGAGTTCCTTAATCTCATTAATTACTTGTGCAATTAAATCTCTGCTAGACTCAGAATCTTTTATAGTTAACTCACTGTTTGTTGTTTCATTTTCAACTAAGCGCAGAAATAATGTTGTGAGGCCATGACAAAATTCACTTAAAAAAAGGTCAAAACTTTTTTGTGAATCAAATTTATCGCTACGATAATCAAAAAGGGATTTCTTAAGGCCTCTCTTAAAAGCAATAAGAAATTTATTTTGATTCATAATCAAAGGGGAGGTGAAGATTTTTTTTGATATGCTTTTTATGTATTCTGCCTTAACCCACTCCGTAGAAGCAAATACTATGAATCCATTTACTGTGTTGTGATAGTAATTAAATTTTTGATTCCTGATCTTTTCTGGAAGGATTTGCTCAGAAAAAATATTTAAAAATGGAGTTACAATTATTTCCTGTATTGATAAATTTTCGCTAAAAAAAATGTCCGCCGAAAAGTATATGTAATGCTCAGGATTGTTGGGATTGTAGTTGAAAAGTATTTTGCTTGCTACCCTAAACTCCTTTTCTTTAGAGACATCAAGTGGCAATTTCCAATCAGATGCCTTCGCTTTGACTTCCTCTTCCATGCAATCAGTAACAACAATGCCTTTTATATGTTTGTTCCAGAGAGCTGACTCATGAATTGAAGTAAGAATGGAAAGAACTGTCTGTCTGATATTATTTACATTTTCAGGCGTGTTGTAATAGATGCTTTTTAAATTTACTTTTAAAATATCATCCATTATTAATTTATTTATCCGTATTGGGAATTACACAAACAACAACACCTTGAATCAAAAATTCACGTTCAAGTATAATGGGTTTATGATTGGGATTTGTTGAAACGGGTTTCAGAATGATCACTTTATTTGTTTTCTGAAGTTTTTTTATTGTGGCTTGATCATCAAGTAATGCAACCACATATTCTCCATTTTCAGCTGTTCGTTGTTGTTTTATTAAAACCCAATCGCCGTTATCAATCCCTGCCAAATTCATTGAGTTTCCATGAGCTTTCAAAATAAAATACTTAGAGTTTTGATTTATTAAGCCAGTAGAAACCGGAATATAGCCCTCAATATTTTCCGTGGCAAAAAACGGTGGACCACAGGCAATATGACCGAGGATCGGTACCGAGATTGTTGAAGCGCGATTAAAGCTATAAGTATCTCTAATAAAGATCAAACCACCATCAACCTTTTTTCTTAAGTATTTTTTTTTGACTAATTTTTCAATTAAAATTGAAACCGATCGAGGAGACTTATAATTTAATTCAATCATGAGTTCTCTGATCGAAGGCATAATACCTTTATTCATTAACCAGGTTCTGATAATCTGAAGAATTTTTGACTCACGGTCAGTAACAGTATCGAAATGCATACACAAACATACACTTTGTATACTGAAAGTTCAATAAGTGCGTAAATAATCAAAAAATTAAAGATTTCCGGAACATTAAATAGCATGTCACCTTGTCCTTTTTGTTAGACCAATCTTGATTTACATTAGTCTCGGCGTAGCGGACATAATACATCTTATTTAAATCATGTATTATGAAAGCTCAAAAAAAGAATAGCAAAAATTTTTATTATAAAAATGGTCGAGTAGAGATTAACGGCGATCAGAATAATAAGTGGTTAATTCGTGCAATGTATATTCATTTAATATGGCAATGTATCCGGCTAATTGCTTCAGGGACGTTAACAGGATGTTTATTACATTGGTTTGTCGGAAAATAAGGCCAATCAATTACCGACTGCTTTTTCAAATCTTTAAATGATATGACACTCTTTGCCATTACCTGGGCAGTTAAGCCAAGTAAATAAATTACACCTACTGCAATAGCTCCCGAAAAAGAATTTTTAACTGCCGGGTGTTTCAGGACCTTTCTTCAAATTAGTAAATGTACTCTTCAATTCCTTTTTATCTTGTTTCATGCTTAAAACTTTTTCGTTTATTAACTAAATAAATTGTAAGGCCTGTGCCCACTATTGCAATCGCACCGAACCATAACCAACCGATGTTTGATGTTTTTTTAATAGGTTTCATAAAGGGAAATTGTGTTTGCTCAATCATGACTATTTATTTTAAAAGAGTTAATGATTACCGTATAAACATCGCGGATATCGGTAATTTTTAAGTTAACCTCTTCATTTTTTGAATTGATAAATTTTAGTTCTTGATTTTTGTGTGCTTCAAACATTTCTTGCAAAAGAGGATTTTCATAAAATAACATTCTCGCCTTTAGTTGATCAATTTGCCGACGTAATTCCGGTATTTCTGGATCATTCTCAGATATAATTTCCCGGTAATTGCCGATGATATTCTCAACGTATTCACTCAACGTTAATCCAAGCTCATTTGCTTCTTCTGCCAACGCTAATTTAATATGCGGGCTGCACTTGAAACCCAATGTAACTTTGCTTTGACCAGGTCGATTCCTGATTGCCTCAAGATTAAGTGCTTTTGGATTTATAAAAGCTGTTTCCATTTTTTTAATATTTATATACTAAAATTAGAATTATTGTTCGGGCGCTTTTCGATTAATGGCGGTTAATGAAAGTTAATTACAATTAATCACGGTTATCTTTCATTACGGTTCCCCTAAGTGGTCATAAATTAATGCAACCTGTTTTGGTGTTAATGTTCTCAGTTTTGGATGAAGATTTAAACCTGGAACCTCCTTCAGCAACTTTATAAACGTTGAGTAACTAACGGAATATCTTTTTGCGAGTTCAGTTTTATTTGAGGTAGTCACTTTTGTCTTCATAACGATTTAGGTTAATCATTTCTCTTATTAGGTTAATAATAAAATTTACGGTGATCAAATCGCAAAAGAAAGTCACCCATATCTAAGCCTTCATGCCTTTCGGTAATTGTTGCTTTCTTTTCGAGCAAATCCGAGACAATAATGATCGAATCCGGTAATTGATCAGCTAGCTGTTTCGCTTTTTGACCCCATACATCAAAGCAGTTGATCTTCGACTCCGGTTTTGAGAGGTCAGGAAATAAAACTATTCTTCGATTTCTCAATACCGTGTTCACATTTCCATCTATCCATTTACAACCATTCAAGCCGCCTGTTGCAAGCCAAATAAATTGTGGTATGTAAATGCTGGCAAGTATTGCTGTTTTTTCCGACTCGACTATTGCCACTGGCTTGTTCAAATTCTCTTTTAAGAGATGTTCACCAAAGAAACATTGCTGAAGATTAAAATCTACCAACTTCAATGCTTTATGTGCCCAATTAACTTTGGTTAACGAAGATTTTATTCTTTTTCCGCTATCTTTATTATAAGGAATAATTTTGCCAGTTCTTATTTTTCCACAAACATCAATTTGCCAGAAAACGGTTGCGCCAGGCCATAGCTTAGATGTACCGATGAAATATTTTTTGATTAGCGCTTTGATAATTTCGACCCCAAAACGATCAGCTAGAAATACTACAAAATTATTTTGCTCATATGCCTTTAAACTTTCATGTAATAATTTGTCCGGAATAAATGAGATTGGCCTCGTCTGTGGACGATTAACGTGTTCGTATTGATCATATATAATTGGGTTAACCATTATATTATTATGAAGAAAAAAATCTTTAGGCTTATAGTGATATCCGCATTCAACTTCTCGATTACACCTGCCAACATCTTCATGGATTGGATTACCGGTTATTATGTCAATGTATCTTGAAAAACAAAATTTTTTGAGGCAATCAGGACACATATGGCGCGAGGCTTTTCCGGTATACGGCTCAAGAGTAAATCGATATTTCATGCTAGTTCGCTACGTCATTTATGTCATTAATGACGCTAATGACATGACGGCTCAATAGATTAATTTTTCATATTCACCTCGATTAATTCTTCTGAAAAACTCCTTCTGGTTGAAAAATCTTTTGACAGTGCGTTCATTTATTTTATTTTTTTCTGCGATGATTAACCCTTCTGAAGTAGAAAAAATATCAGGCAACTCCTCATAAAATTTTTTCTTGCTTGCGGTAAGTTTGTCTAATGGGTTACGATTAGAAATAATATTAAATACCTGATTAGATGTTGCCTGAAAATATTCGACCAATTTTAAAGCACCTGCCAATGAGTCTACTTCTATTTGGTCTTTGCCCGCTTCACCACAAGCAAATTTTAGCATTTGTAGGAGTAAAGAGAGACGTAATGCGTGAATGTCAAATTTCCCTAAGATGCTCGACAGCATTTCGTCTTCAATCAAATTACACAGGTCCGTATTTGCATTGAACCATTTCATAAATTCGACTTGTCCATCAGAGGATAACTTTAAGATTTTAGGAATAAGGATTCCTGTTTCGACATCAAAGTGAGGTGATTCTTCCAGAAGAACAGAAACTACTTTGTTCCAGGCGCTAACTTTAATCGGGTTGATTTCTCGCTCACTCCAGTAAGGTTTCTGTACACCCTGCGGGAAGGCAAAAAGAATGCGGTCGATAAATCCATTTTGTGCACGATTCTCGGAAGCTAATTCATGAAGAGTCCTTGTGGGAATATTTCCTACTACTGAAATGAATGGAGATGAAATGTAAATAGGACTCCCATTTTTTCGATCAATATAAATAGGCTTTCCGCTCCAACTGCTTAACCAGAATTCCTGAGCTGATCCTTTATGATACCTGTTGAAATTTTTAAACCAGACGGAAAGTTCATCAACATATACTCCGAGGCCACGAGGATTAAACTTGTGGACCTCTGCGAGAGCCTCAGGAGTGAAATCAGAAACTATGATTTTTTGAACTGTAGGTTTTGAAATTGAATCTGCATTCTGTTCCTTTCTTTCTTTTTTTGTCAAGGCCATATATTTGTTGTACTCATTTAATTGCATTTCATACTTTCTAAAAAACTCTCTATCTCTTTCAAAAATGGGCCGCAATGCAAAACTGAGTGGATGACTTTTATTAGTATTTGGTTTACCGACGTTAGCAAAAAAAAATACCGGTATTTCGTACCATTCCTTTTTTACCTCAACTCGATAGCTGTTTCCTATCGCAATGGAAACAGTGAAAAGGATCGATAACCCTAAAAAGTCAATGGGAAAATTCAAGCATGCATTCGCTTCACAAATTAAATCTTGAATTGAAGCGGGAAAAACTTCATATGGGAATAAGGGAATTTTATCCAGTATAGGAACATGATTTTTTGACAAAACTTTTTTTACTTCAGATAAAATTTCTGAAGATGATATTTGTGATGTTTCGTCAGGATAATTTTCTTCTAACATGGAAATCTTTAAAAATAGTTTAGCGTTGTTGATTTCTCTCAAGGACATTGAGGATATCTGTTTTCCGGTAGAAAACTTTGTTACCAATTTTAGAAAAGGGAAGTTGACCACTGCTTCGCATTTTCCAAAACCAGGTGGTCTTGCGACCAAGAAGTTTTTTAGCTTCCTTTTCCATAATATAATCACCGATAGAATCGGGTTCATTATTTTCGACGCCCAAGAGATTTAAAATCTTCTGTTGATTTTCTTCTATTAGTTGCATCCATTTCTTCGGTATTAAACAATATGCAACATTCGAGTTGTTTTGATCTTTTTCGTCTTCTTTCATGGGGGCAAAATTGAATAAAATGAAAAGGCACCCTTAACGAATCGAACAAGCTCAAATTCGTTAGCTAAATTTGAAAAAATCAAAGAGTATTGGGGAAAATGACAAATGAAAAGTCAAGAAAGGAAAACGCAATTATTTGCACAAAAGAGAAACTCAACACCAAACAGTTTCCAATCTGGGTATTAGTAGTGCACACATCATTCTAAAAAGAGCTAATCATATTTAAACCCAAAGCATATTAATTAAATGATTCAGATTCGGTGTCTGAAATAATATAGCCAACAATGTATTTGTCTTTGTTAACTACAGAGAATTTAATGGTTATCCAGATATCAATGGATTGTGAATACGTTTTTGCGATAGACGCATTTGTTTTTCGTACTTCCGGCGACCTGGAACGAAAGAAATCAAAATTGAAATAGCATATGAGTGGAGGATTACATTTTCTTTGACTTCTTCCGTTTAATAACATTCCACTTTCCAAGACTTTTTGAAACTGTATCGGTTAAATATTTGCGATAAGAATTATTCCTATCAGAATTATTATGTCCATCCTCTTTGTCCACCCAACCCATTTGACCACAGATATATCCAGTAATTACGAATGATATATTGGTAGGTGAAATTTGAGAGTAATGTTTCCGAACAAGTTCATAAATAGTTTCAATAGTGACTTTCCTTTGGATCAAGTGATCTTTTGGGTTTTGGTTTTTCAAAATCAATTTTGTTAAGTTGTTCAGAAAATCAAAAAGAGAATCAGCGTCTTTAATTTCGATGCCTTCATTATCCAAATAACCCCCCACTGCATTTTCCTTTGCATTTAATTCGACAACATCTACATTATTTACCTCAAGGGAGTTCTCTGCTTTAGGTTCCCAAATAATAGTTTTAGCATCAACGTGTATAGTCCTTGCTAAAAGATCTTTTTCCAAAATAGAAAATGATACCCCTTTAACCGCTTGGGAAAAATCTAATGTCTCATCCACTTTCTGAACATTTTCATAAACGACATGCTTTATGCAGTCATCAATTATTTTTATTTCGATCGCATTTTTTGTCTCTTTATTATATAGATAATATTCTGTAACCGATTCTAAATTTGGGCCCACATGAAATTCGGAAATAGCAACTCTTTTTAACAGTCCATCATTTTGCATGAAAACCTCAGATTCAATTTGAGCAAAGTCACCTTCATTCATTAATTCATTTACGATGTTGCCTTTAGCATTTATACTGACCTTTTGTCGTTGACTTGCGACTCTCCCTAAAGTAATTGCGTGATTAAACATTTCTGAAAAAGCTTCGGTAATTTTTTCACCTATTGCCTCTCCAACTGTTATTAATTGTTTATTAAACGCTGCTAATTCTGCTTTGACTTCTGGGCTATCTTCTTCACCTCTCTTTCTTATAATTATTTCATTAACCCAAATTAAAAAGCAAAGTTCTTTAGCGAAGTCAGAGTTTTTAAACGAATTAAGATCGCTCTTTGCAACGAGGGAATAATCATCAGAAAATTTTCCAGACTTATGAAGAAAATTTTGAATGGTAAATAATTTTTCGTCAACCCTCTTTTTTAAATCCTCATTTTTAAGAAGTGAGCGGACTAATTTCTTTTCGTCAAAGGAAATGGCATCAATCATTTCTTTTAAGGACGATATATCTTCTTCCTCCGTCTGTTTGTAGCGAAATAATCGTTCGTAGAACTCTCTAATCTTATCAGGCTTAATATTGAAGGGGTGATTATTTTTCATTAGAATGAAGAGATGGTTCTAAGCGTGGTAATTTGTCTCCAACTTTTTTTGCGAGCTGCTGTAGATAGTCAGGAGTAATTTTTGCGTAAATTTGTGTTGTTTTAATATTAGTATGCCCAAGCCATTTACTCACAGCTTCGATGGGAACTTCATTACTTAAAAGAATCGTTGTTGCACAAGTATGCCGAGCCATATGATGCGTTAAAGTTTTTTCTATTCCAACTAAATCAGCAATTACTTTTAAATATGCATTAAGCTTCTGATTCGTTATCTTCGGTAGTACTTTTTTAAATATTTTTCTTTCTGCGCAGGCTTTGTATCGTTCGATAATGCTAACGGCAGGTCTTAATAGTGGAATAGACAATTGTTCATTGGTTTTATCTTGTGTAAGCTGAAGAATGTAATTCTCTTTTGAATCCTTTATAATACTGTCAGTAGTTAATTGCTGAGCATCTTCAAACCTTAATCCTGTATAAACTGAAAAGATAAAAATATCCCTTACTTTTTTTAAACTCTCATTATTTCCCAAATCATGTTGAATTAATTTGTCTAGTTCTTCCTGGTTAAGAAAAGTTCTTTGTGTGGGATTTTTTTTCAATTTAAAATCCACATAAGGATTTTTGGAAATATGTCCTTCCTTTATTGCACGGATAAGAATTGTTCTCAACCGGCTATGGTGTTTATTTACTGTATTTCTTTCTAAGTATTTTGGCGTTTCATTTTTATCATATGCTTTGATTTTTTGGTTAAGCAAAAACAAATCAAAGTCTGAAAGAAAACGAAAATCAATATTTTCAATGCGAATATCCTCTACCTTTTTAATATCTCTTAGAAAGGCTTGAAGATATTTTTTTGTATAACCGTACATTGCTACTGTTACCTCTTCAACTTCGCCAGCATCTTTTAAACGATCCAAATGTTTCTGATAAAACTCGACTATTGTAAGATCAAGTTTATCTTTTTTGGTCAGATAGTTTTTTATTGCATTTGCCGTTAAGAGCTTCTTCTCTTTTTCGAGACGATGAACAATTTCATATACCTCATTTTCTATCGAGGCAAGTTTTTGATTGATTTCGAAATTTTTTTTTGCACGATGCACTTCAGCATCCCAATCCTTCAACTCTAAAAAATAACCGGTTGTAATTTCTGCCTTTTTGCGTTCGAGGGTTATGCGTAAATAAATCGGAAATTTTTTACCTCTCGCTTTATATTCATTAAGGTAAAATCGAATGCTCGGATTTTGGATCATGAGGTGAAACAACCAAGGATTGGTGAAACAATGGTGAGACAAAAGTAGAAAAAAGGTGAAACATGGCGAAACAAAATGAAAGAATCAACCACTTATGTGATTGATTATAAAACTGAAAAATGTAACGCGAAATCTATTTGCGGAGAGAGTGGGATTCGAACCCACGGTACCCTTTTGGGGCACACACGCTTTCCAAGCGTGCTCCTTAAGCCACTCGGACATCTCTCCGGTTATTGGTTATCAGTTGTTAGTTGTTAGTTGTTAGTTGTTAGTTGTTAGTTGTTAGCGCTTTTAAAACGGGTCGCAAAGATAAAAATTACCCATCGCTCTCAGCAGAAATTTTCTTTCTCTCTTTTTGATGGAACAGCCAAAGTAATAAGCCGGTAAATAAAACGCTTATAAGAACAGAGGTGTAATCATTTTCGGTTCCCACCTTATCGGGATCAAGAGCCATTACTTCCTTATTGAAAAGATACGTGAATACGACAGCCGATGCGTTATTCACAAAATGCGCAATGATGGGCAACCAGAGGGAACCGCTCCAGACCAACAGGTATCCAAACAGCGCACCGAGCAGCATCCGTGGAACAAAGCCGTAAAACTGAACATGCATGGTGCTGAATAAAACAGCCGATACCCATATTCCAACATGTACATTTTTTGACCACTCAGAAAATATCCGCTGGATAATTCCACGGAATAATAATTCTTCTCCAAGCGCAGGCAGCAGTGCAATCATGAATACATTGAACAATACATCAGATATTGAATGCATCTCAAGAAAGCTCCTGGTGAGCTTCGCAGCCTCCTCTTCAGATGCTTTCATCCACTTTTCAACGCCGGAAAGAAACGAAGGAAGAGACATCCGTGAATTCAAATCTCCGAGGTAATTGATTAACGGAAGAGCTGCGATTAATGCAGCAACAACAAGGATGACAGACAAAATCCCCGGCTTTTTGCTTACATACAGGTAGTCCCAGGGTTTCCTGTTGAATAAATAAGCCACGAGGAAGGCGGGAATGATAAATGTTCCAATGGTCGATATGGTCTGAATCAATTTCAACACAGAAATGGCTGTTGGATTTGAAAAATCACTTAGCAGGGTTTGCATCTGCGTAAGACTGATTCCATAAATTCCCAGGGCTGCAAAGGTGCTTATCAGCGTAAAAAGCACGGCACTCATAAGAATCACCCCAACAGCGAGCAAAAACTTAGAATAGGGTGAAGTATCTTCCCAGGTTGCTTTGAGAGACATAATGGATTAAATTTGCGTCCGCAATTTAGAGAATAGTTAACGGAGTTGATTCGTTTATGATCAAAATAGGCAACATAACCCTTCCTGATTTTCCCCTGCTTCTTGCTCCGATGGAAGATGTCAGTGATCCGCCATTCCGTTATGTATGCAAGCAGAATGGAGCGGATCTCATGTACACCGAATTTATTTCTTCGGAAGGATTGATCCGTGACGCCGCAAAAAGCATGATGAAGCTCGATATCTTCGAATACGAGCGCCCGATCGGCATCCAGCTGTTTGGCAGTGACATTGAACACATGCGTGAGGCCGCTTTGATTGCGGAGGCTGCAAACCCGGATCTTATTGACATCAATTACGGTTGTCCGGTGAAAGCTGTTGCCTGCAAAGGAGCAGGCGCGGCCTTATTGCAGGACATTCCAAAAATGGTGAAGATGACGGAGCACATTGTGAAAGCAGTGAATCTTCCGGTGACCGTGAAGACACGATTGGGCTGGGATGAGAACACATTGAATATTGTTGAAGTTGCAGAACGTCTCCAGGACATCGGCATCGCTGCGCTCACCATTCATGGAAGAACACGAAAGCAATTATACAAAGGACCTGCTGACTGGACATTGATCGCAGAGGTAAAAAATAATCCGCGTATTCAAATCCCGGTTTTTGGAAATGGTGATGTGGATTCACCTGAGCGTGCACTCGAAATGAAAAAACGTTACGGTGTTGATGGAGTCATGATTGGCAGGGCAGCTATTGGCAATCCTTGGATATTTCGGGAGATCAGGCATTTTCTGAATACGGGAGAAAAATTATCTCTTCCCACCGTTGAAGAACGCGTTGCTGCTTGTCGCATTCATTTGGAAAAGTCCATTGAATGGAAAGGTGATAAGCTTGGCTTTTTTGAAATGAGAAAACACTACTCAAATTATTTCCACGGATTCGATCACTTCAAAGATTACAGGATGAAATTAGTGACTTCGGTTTCTTTTGATGAAATTAATGCTGTACTTGATGAAGTGCAGGAAAAATATTCATCCCGGGATTTAGTGGTGGATGCTTTCGCAGAGTAAAAAATCACCCTGCCTTTATAAAACGTTTTACTATATTTTTTTTACCCGTATTAACGGAGAGAAAATACATTCCTGATGAGAGAAAGGATACATCGAAAGTATAACTGCTTTTGTCATGAGCAGAAATTTTCTTTTCCATTTTTACAGATCCGGCAAGATCAGTTATTTTAAAGGATACTACTTCTGTTTGCACCATTACGTTGAGGTTTTGCTGCACCGGGTTCGGGTAAATGATAACAGGAGAAGGAATGAATGGTTCCGGCAACCCGATGGAAACGTTTTCATCAATACGGACCAGTCCGAATGCGGAAGTGCCGGCCCATATAATTCCGTTTCGTTCCACTGCTACGGAGTAAACAATGTCATCGGGCATTTGCGAATTCAATGTATTGTAGGAATAAAAATTGAATCCATCCTTCCATACGATTCCTTTATCGAATGAACCAAGGTAAATACGTTGCAATGAATCCTGGGCAATCGCATCAAAATTGTTTGACGGATTCAATGAGTTGAGCGTATTAAAAGGTGTGAAAAGACCGGAATGATATCTCACCAGTGCTCCGGCGGGACAAGCCATCCATTTTGAACCGGCCGTGTCAATGACAATTCCAAGAACGGTGTTGTCCGGAAAGCTGGAATTACTGATGTTGAAAACAGCAAATGCCGTATCCTGCATAATTACAAAACCACCATTCACGGTTCCGATGTATCTCAGGCTGTCATTTTCAATGGCGATGCAATCCAGGATGTTGACCGGCAACCCGGAATTTGTAGCATCAAATACCGTCCATGTTGTATCGTTGAATTTATTCAGGCCATTGAATGTACAGATCCATTTATTGCCGGCAGAGTCAATGGAGATGTCACGTATTTCATCCGATGAAATTCCGGAACCCAATGTATTGTAAACCGTCCATGTGGTTCCATTAAATTTATCAACTCCTCCGCTTTGCGTGCCAATCCAGGCATTGCCGGAAGTGTCAAGCACAATACTCTTTATCGAGTTGTCTGATAACCCTGAATTGGTTGTGAAGTAAACATCCCACGTTGTATCGTTATATACGGCAAGGCCATAGCTTGTTCCGATCCATTTGCGTCCGTGCGAATCAATGGTAATGCATTGCACGGAATTATCAGGCAACGGAGAGTTAACGGCGTCAAAAATGGTAAATGCCGGCTGGGCATTTAAAGCAAATGAAAAAGTTAAAAGAAAAAAGAAGAGATAGGTCTTGAATGCTTTCATCAGTAGAAACGAATATAAATAAAAAAGAGTCCCGGGCGCCCGGGACTCTTTTTTATTTTATGCTTGCTTATTGGATGATCAATCGCTGATACGATGTTTTATCCTGAGAAGAAACATGGATTGTATAAATTCCTTTTGAGAAATTACTGAGATCAAAAACATGACTGTAGTTTCCGCCAATGTTTTCAAATACTTCCGATGAAACAACGCGGCCAACAGCGTCAATGAACTCCACGTTAGAAGATGTTGCTCCCGGGAGATTAAATGCAACTGTTACGTCTGCACTTGTTGGATTCGGATAAATGTGCAAATTATTATCAGCAGAAAAATTACTGATTCCTACATTGAGAATATTGACATCAACAGGGATCCTGTCACTTTCGCAGTTAAACGTAGGAGTTGTTACGTTCCAGTCATAGAAATAATAATAAGCCGAGGTACTGGTTTGTGAGCCGGTCCATCCGTTTGTTATTGACACGAGGTTATTCACAGTATAAGGATAACTAGCCCCTGAGCCATTTCTCATAAGGTAAGGAGAAATACTGCTAAAGTTTGTGGTGTTTACAGTACTGTTTGTTGTAATGCGATAGCTGGTTCCGACCGTCAAAGGAAGATTCACTGTAACAATTGAAGTATCCGCAGTAATATTTGCCATAACAGAACTTACAACGGTACCCACAGAATTCTTAATTTGAATTTCGCGAATTCCGTAGTGAGTGGCATCTGTATAAACTTTTACAGAATTAAGTGTGCAGTTTGCAATCACATTGAAATCAAGACCACCATTAATCGTATTGTTAAATGAGCTTCCGCTGTGATATGCCATGCCTGTATGCGCGTCTATTCCCGGATAATTAGTTGTTTCCGAAACATAATACGTCGTTGAATTGGTAAGGACCGGAGTCATATATGAACTTCCTGTTCCTAAGAGCGTTCCGCCGGTTGGCTGGTCATACCAGGAAATAGTTCCACCGCTGCCGGTTGCGGATAATGTGAACGAAGCCGGGCCATTACCGGATTGATCAGAAGCAATCGGAGATGGCGCTGGAAGATAGGTAACGCTTGCCGGTGACGAAGTAAAAAATGTGGGACACATCGTGCTCGGAACAGTCACTGTGTAATTTCCTGCCTCATTGGTGCTGATGGATTGAGTTGTTGCAGTGAAACCATTCGGGCCGCTCCACAGGTATGATGCTGCTGAACTGCTTGTCAAAGTAACCGTATCTGAGCATGAAAGAGTAGTCGTGTTGAGAGCTACTGTTGGGGTTTGATCCGGATTCACAACGATTGAGTTAGAAATATTGGAGCATCCGCCGGCGGTTGTAACCAGCACATTGTAAACACCAGAAGTTGGAGTAATGGATTGCGTTGTTTCCCCATCTGACCACAGGTAAGATGAAAATCCAGATCCTGTGCTTAATGTTGGTCCGGGACATATGAAAGAAGGTCCGGGAATCACATTATTCGTAATGGTGCAACTTCCTTCAACAGAAGTTACAAATTGGTCGGCCGCAAGATTTGCAAGATGAGTTTGAAGGTGAGAAGGCCAATCAATACGGGCAGAATCAACCATTGTAGCAGATCCTAATCCAAAATGCAATTGAAAACTGTTGCCTGTTCCATAACTTTCTCCTGCGCGCACTTCACGGATTTGTTTTCCCCATGGACCATACAGGGTTACGCGGGTACCGATTGCACCCTGGTTACTTACGGTTCCTTTTAAATCAAATGTGATGAAATGATTTGTGTTGTTTGTTGTATTCAGGTACAATACATCTGCAGTGGAAGTTGGAGTATTATAAACATTCCCGTAAGACGCATACAAATCTATTTTACCATCGTGATTCAAATCTCCTGTTGCAAAGGAAAGCATCCCGTTTGTTGTTGAAGGAATTGCCTGTGACTGTGTGAATGTGCTGTTGCCGTTGTTATGATAAAGAAAATAGGAATCACCGCTTCCGCCTCCTGATATTAAAAGATCTAAAAATCCATCGTTATCAAAATCTTCCATCATGGATTCAATTGGATCCATTCCTGAAGTAGAAAGGCCGGTTGATACTGTAATGTCAGTGAAATGACCTGTGCCGTCATTCGCCAGGATCTGTCCGTTTTCTCCATGATTGGTCATCAGGATATCCAGGTCACCGTCGTTATCAATGTCACCAAAGCTTGTCGTCCATGTTTGTTTAAAGCTGCTGACTTCAATTCCGTAAGATTGCGCAGCCTCGGTGAAAACATTGCTTCCATTATTGACAAACAATCGATCCCTTCTGCGCTGATCAGTGCTGCTGGAAGTGCTTTGACGGCAATGAGCAATGTAAAGATCCAAATCGCCATCATTGTCAAAATCAGTCCATACGCTTCCGTAATTACCGGAATCATACGGATCGCTGCCATACGTCAGGCCCGGGTTGATGTTTGTATTGATCAATGAAGTGGTCAGAACCAGGTTTCCTGTACCGTCATTCTGATATACTTTTGAATAATCATCATCATCACAAACATGCAGGTCAACCCATCCGTCATTGTTAAAATCTCCAAAGGTGATGTTCTGCACAAAATAGCTTCCGCTTAGTTGTGTGATGGCAGCAGTTACGTTTCCACCGGAATAAGATAACTTATACAGGTAACAGGAACCGCTTCCGGTCGCCACATCTTTCCATCCATTGTGGTCAACATCGGCAACCGCCATTCCCCATACCTTTGCATTATCAGGGATGGCACCGAGGCTTGTTCTTGTGTAAGAGCCATCGCGGTTTTGCATTTCAAGAATCAATGTTTTTGACTGATCCATGATTAAAATATCATCCAGCCCGTCGCTGTTTACATCTACAACTGAAACGCAGCAGCCGCTGTGAGTAGCCGTTGTGATGAGGCTGTTGGAATTTGTAAATGCCATTTGAGCATGTGCACTATAAGCAAATGACACGCATAACAGGAACGCAAAAAGCGAACGATAAAATGTAGTTGTTGTTTTCATATTTTGATTTTAATTTGTGGACTATATTATTTGGTGACGTTTATTTTAAGGGAAACAAAGAAAGAGTTTTTTTACTATTGTCGGATCACTTTTTGATAAAAAGTCCGGCCTCCTGATTGAATCTTCATCAGATATACAGTTTGTCGCGGAGGTAAAAGAATGAAGCCGAAAGTGGAATTTTCGGGGAATGTTACCGCATCCACTTTCTTACCATCGGTGCTATAAATATCAATACGGTCAATAAAAAATCCGGAAAGAGATTTAATAAATATTTTTCCATCGTGAGAAATTGTCGGGTATACTTCAAGATCCCGTTCTCTGCCAGGATTATTGCCTGCAGACAGGTCAATATTCAGAAGACTGTCTGAAGCAACGAATACCGGAGTTTGATCTGCGTTGTTAAACATGGTTCTGAAGGAATCTATTTCAGGGCTGTTGAGTGCAAACATCTCGTCGAGCCATTTCGGCGGAACGGATTGGTAAAATACACTGGCATGGATGGTAATATTTCCGATTGCTCCGGAAACAGGCACCTGGAAATGAACCAGGTCAATGCCCGTACCCTCCACCGAATTCACTTTGTTAAAATCAGGATCAGCAAGTGCGTCATTCGAAATTCTGACGGTGTCATAAACAGAAGAGGCTGTCGTAAAACCTACAGGCGGAATGCGGTTATCCTTCAGGATGACAGCAGCACGTTCCAGTACAGAAGTAAAATTTCCATTGACATCACCCATCACCAATTCATAGATCTGCGGGCGATCGGATTGAGTGATGACATCATGGTGTCCTTCGAAAGCAGGTGTTTCGCCAACTACGCGGTAATCATTCGTAAATGTGCCGGATCTGAAAATGGTATCTTCAGTTGCATCCGTAACCAAAAGCTGGAGTATGGCTCTGCGCGATGGGTATCCTGATGGAAATTTATGGCCTGCTTTATTTTTGATCCGTGTTGTAAAATAGCCGATGTTGTTTGAAAGGCTGTCGAATTGTAAATCAAAGTCAATGGATTGCTCCCGTAAGAGACGGTTGGTAGCAACAATCGTAGAATCAAATTTCCAATCCTCCACACTTGTTCCAAGAGATAATTTGTTATTCCTGATCATGGTAAGCATGAAAGAATTCGCTCCTGCAAACACATGTTGGTTGAAAGGATAGCGTGGGACTAAATTGGAAAATCCATTTGCGATGATAACAGGATCTTCCACATGAGGCATATGACAGGTTTGACAGGTTATATCATCACCCGGAAATTGTGAATTGAGGTATTCATGATAGGTTGCCTGTTCTACAAAAGTTCCTCCCGTATATGTGCCGCTCATATCCACTGATTGCGTGATGAGCGTATGACATGAAGAACATATGCGGGATTCATTCATGTGATCACTGAAAGTTGGTGTATAGCCCTCGTACAATTGCATTGGACCAACAAAAGGATCTTCAAAAGGACCATATACATTGCGCGACGTGTCGTAAGGAATAATTCCTGAAAAAGTTTGTCCTACCGATGTACCGATCGTATGACAGCTTTCACATGAAACACCATCCTGGCCCAATGTATCCACGGCAAGATTGGCCAATCCATAATGCGCCGTTCCATGAAACATTGAAGTATATTTTCCCATCGGTGCATGACAGGACGTGCATTTGTCCTGTAACTCCGCAGCATGAGAAGGGTTTGTCAAAATCTCCTGGCTTACTTTGGCGCGCCATAAGGGATCGCGTGCGCTATTGGCCATCATGCTGCTTTGCCAGTGGTCAAACAGGTTTACGGAAACGCTGTCTGAATCAATGTTGGCAACATGGGCTGAATCAAAGCCATGACATCCTCCGCAATGAGAGGAATGCAGAAAATATTCTCCCGGCTCAATGGGATTCATGACGCGGTTTTTAAAGGCAGCCTTTTCTTCCGGCGTATGAAAAGATGCTTTTACATCCTGCTGAATTAAAAAATTCATCAGCAGAATGCATAAGACAACTGAAGTGCTTACGAAAAGTAATCGTTTTTGCATGTATGCTGACCGGGGAATAAAGTGGAAAACAAAAATAGAAAATACTTCTCAAGGCTACAACGGTCAGGCACAAAGTTTTATCGGAAAGCCCGCCGCCACTGTATTTTTCATACAGGCAACAAAATTGGCCGGGATTATTTTTCTTCGGACAACAAATCCACAAAACGGGTGAAATCATCTTTCCATTTTTCGTAATGCTCGCCGGTTGCCGGACCTGAAAAGCCGGTATGAATTCTTCTTACTTTTTTATTCCGGTCTATAAAAATGGTGGTGGGGAATGATAAAATCCGGTTGAGCATGGGCAGCGCTTTCATCCGCAGTTCAACGTCTGTGCTTCCAGCATAAAGCAATGAATAATCAATGTCAAATCTTTTTTTTAGCCGCTGAAGATTTTGTTTTGCTTTTGGAAACTCATCCATGCGTTCAAAATCGAGAGCGATGACTTCAACACCTTTGTTTTTATATGTTTTATAGAACGGCGAAAGAAAGGCTGTTTCATCCATGCAGTTTGGACACCACGTTCCCATGATCTGGATGATGATAATTTTATTCTTGAATTTTTTATCGTCCATTGAAACCAGGTTGCTGTCGGAATCAGGAAAAGAAAAATTAATATGATCATATCCTTTTTTGAGAAAGGTGAGCGAATCCGGGTTGGCTAATTTTATTTTTTCATTTCGTTTTGCAATCCATGTGTCGTGCCAGTGCAGGCCCGAATAATAATCGCCGCGCAATGTTCCATCAGGCTGAAGCGTGGCAGTGAAAAGAAAAGCATGTGAACCGTCAAAGCAGGATAAAGAAAACGAATGCCTGGTGACGTCTCCCTGCAGATAGCGATAATCTCCCGTAAGCGTAAGGAATGTTCCCGTGATGTGATTTCCTTCCTGCTTAAATTCTCCGACCGATGTTTTTGTTTCTGCATCATCGCCTGCAAATTCAACTTCCCATCGTCCGCTGAAATCCACGTTTGTTTTTTGTGGCTTATCGATAAACCGGAATCCCATTCCGTAATCTGCACGAAAAGGAATTACATTTTTATTTTTTCGGGCATGGTTTAAATAAAGGCCCGTGATTTCAGTTCCAGAAAATTTTCCGCGAAACTCCGAATCAAAAACCGGCATCCTGATGAAAACGGAATCTCCTGAATAGTTGATTTCATCAACGACAATTCGTTCACCGGCGTTGATGATGTCCATAGTTTTTCCGGTTACCTCTGCATTAAAGGGAAGTTCAGTCGTGTCGTTCAGATGAAGCGTGAACCGCCATGGTCCCTTTTCAAGATATGCTGAAGTTTGTGCAACAGAATCAATGGATATGAATAGTAGAAGACAAGTAAGACAATTGAGAAAATTAAGGCAATTGAATTTCCTATACATGAATTAAGTTTTTAATTGTTTAATGATTCAAAACCATTTAACAATCTTCCGGCCATTTATTTTTTCTCAAACAAATTTAATTTTTCTTGCTGCAAATAAACACATGCGCAATAAAATTAATCCATGATTTTCTTGCCACTAAAACACCAAAGCACTAAGGAGCACAAAATTTAGAGAACGAATCGTTTAATGCCTGTTCCTATATTTACAACATTGAAATTTATTAAATAGCCCAAACGCATTCCTGTCAGTTTCAGGTGACTTAATACCTGTGCTTCCCAGACGGGATTTACATTGTCCAGAGCTTTCATCTCACAAATTATTTTGCCCTCCACTAAAACATCCAATCTTAATCCTTCTTGAAATGTTATTCCATCATAAACTATTGGAATATCAACCTGTCGTAAATATTCTATCTGTCTTTTTTTAAGTTCGTGGCAAAAACAAATTTCATAAACCTTTTCCAATAGACCCGGACCCAAGGTCTTGTGGACTGAATATGCTGAATCAACAATTTTTTTTCCAATACTTTCGACTTCTGAGGATAAAGGTTCAAATTTCCTTTCGTGGGATTTTGTGGTTTGGTGGTTTAGTGGCATAATTTACAGTCAATTTTAAAGTTATAAATAGTTGATTTCATTTTATAAAAAATAAGCAGCTTACCTTAGGCTCAAACAAATTTAATTTTTCTTGCTGCAAATAAACACATGCGCAATAAAATTAATCCATGTTTAAACCTGGAAATGTTCGTGCTGCCATACGTTCGTTCTCTATAACGGATCGGGATCTCAACGATGCGAAGGTTGAGCTTGTATGCTCCGAAAATTAAATCATAATCTCCGAACGGATCGAACTCACCAAAAAATTTCCGGTTCGTGACCAGCTTTTCATAATCCTTTTTAAAAATAACCTTCGTTCCGCAAAGGGTATCCTTGAAGCTTTGTTCAAGTAAGAAAGTAAACATGATACTGAAAAACTTATTTCCAAGCAGGTTCAAAAAACGCATGGCTTCTTTTTCCATCTGGTAAATGAGACGGCATCCGTTTATAAAATCTCCTTTGCCCGTTGCAATGGCATCGTAAAACTTTGGTAAATCTTCCGGGGGAACAGTAAGATCTGCATCTAGGATCATGAGAATGTCTCCGGTTGCCATGTCAAATCCTTTGCGAACAGCGTCGTTCTTTCCTTTGCCTGGCTGCTTTGCAATTTTGATATCGTACGTTGCTGAATATTTTTTTTGAATCTCCTGGATTTTTTCCCACGTGTCATCCGTCGAATTGCCTTCGACAAAAATAATTTCCTGGTGACCGCCAAATGCAGGAAGCCGCGTAATGGCATTTTCAATGTTGCCGCTTTCATTGCGTGCAGGAATGACAACGGAAACCGAAAAAAGTTTTTGAGCTTCCGTAGCGGCCACAGTTGAACGCTGGTGCGAAAAGGAGTAATGGTTGATGGCGAGCAGCCGGATCAACGGTAACCGCACCAGGAACTTATTCAGGAATTCAGAGAGCAAAGGAATGTAAACCGGAAGCAGCATGTGATTGGTATTCCGGTATTCGTCAAAGCCGGAAAGAAACAATAAATTTTTAATGTCCGCTTTCGTCAGCCAGTTTTGTTTTGGTGATTTTGTTTTTAATCCGAGAAACTCCGCTGATCTTAAAACCGGTTCCCATAAATAATTATAATACGTTACAATTATTTTTGTCCGGGCATGACATACTTTATGAAGCTGCTCAAACACGCGCTGCACGTCATCGGTGTAACCAATCAGGTTTGAAACAATAATCAGGTCAAATGTTTCAGTCAGCTCAAGGTCTTCTGCAGCCATTGTTTTAAAATCCACATCCGGATATTGACGACGCGCGATGCTGATCATTTTTTCGCTGAAATCGATGCCGGTTTTTTTTGCTGCTTTTATTCCACCGATAAGTTCCCCGGTTCCGCAGCCGATTTCAAGCACAGAAAGTGTTTCATGCGAAAAGTAATTGCAATAACGGGTGATTTCATTCCAATAGTAACGGTGGCGCTTGCGTATGCGCACACGGTGCTCGGCAAGCCGGTCGAAGTATTCCTGGTAACGTGGCAAAAGAATTTCCTGTTAAATTTCAGCGATAGTAGAAAAAAAAATTGAACCGGATGAATCATGACCATGGATGTTATACACAAATGATTATATTTGAAATAAATATATAGTATGAATATCAGATTTTACCTTATTCTTATTTCATTTACTTTTTTTTCATCAGGATCATTTTCACAAGGATGGGATTGCAATTTATTCTGTAATGGCGATGCGGATAGCACCTTTATCACAGCCGCTGATGCATTTGTAACAAGTGCGCAGATTCCCTGCTGGCATACAACGGCGCAGGATAGCCTCATCGAAATATGGGGCGATGGTTATGCCGGTGTCTCATCTTATTCAGGAGGGCAGTTCTTTGAGATGAATGCATTTTATGTTTCAACGTTGTACCAGGACATTACAATTGCTCCGGGCTCGTATCTCTCTGTGAGCTTTGCACATCGCGGAAGATCGGGAGTGGATACAATGAGCGTATCGGTAGGCCCGGTGGGTGGGCCGTATACTACGTTGGGATATTTTGCCGATGGAAATACGAACTGGGGTTATCACACGGTGACCTATCAGATTCCTGCAGGATCCGGAAATAATTATTCCGTCCGGTTCAATTCCATTTATGCAACGAACAATAATCCCACGATTGGAAATTTTTTAGATGCGGTTTCGGTGTGCGATTCAACCATTGAGGAGGTGAAAGATTGCAACGTGGTATGCAATGGCGATGTCGACAGTACATTCATTACTACAGGAGATGCATTTGTAACAAGTGCTCAATTGCCATGCTGGCATACGACGGCCAACGATTATCTCATGGAAGTCTGGGGAGATGGTTACAATGGCGTGTCCTCTTATTCCGGTATCCAGTTTCTTGAATTGAATGCCTACGAAGTATCAACACTATACCAGAATATTACAGTGACACCGGGATATTACCTGGCTATCGGTTTTGCCCATCGCGGCAGAGCAGGAGTGGATACCATGAGCGTATCAATCGGTCCTACCGGCGGGCCTTATACGACGTTGGGGTATTTTGCTGATGGAAATACAGCATGGGGTTATTACACGGTTTATTATACCGTGCCGCTGAGTTCAGGCACTAATTTCTCGGTGCGTTTTAATTCTGTGTATGCCACACTCAACCTGCCTACTGTTGGAAATTTTTTAGATTCAGTGACTGTTTGCTCTTCAAACAAACCATTGGCAATAACGGAAATGACAGGTAAAGAGGAGTTTCTTATTTATCCGAATCCGGGCATAGGCGGAATATTCCAGGTCACCGGGTTGCCCGCTTCTGAATTGACGTACGAAGTTTATAATTATACAGGAGGAATAATTGCCACAGGGAAAAATAATGGAGCCCGTAATATTCAGCTCAACCTTTCTGAATCGTCTCCGGGAATTTATTTTATACGATTTAATTCCTCCGGAAAAAGCCGGACTCAGAAAATTATCAAGGCATCACACTGACGGATGCAATTATTTTTTTCCATAAATAACTACTGAACCCGCAATTTCTTTTAGTAAAGGAATTTTTTCTACGCCTCTGCCAATAGCATTTACAATCGGAATCATAAAGGAAGGTGTTGCAGGATGAAGGAAATCGTATGGGAATATCTGCACATTCGTAAAACCAAGATGACGCATTTTTTTCGTAAAGCTCCATCGAACGATGGCCGTTTCATCAGGAGAATCCCCTAACCATTTTTTTATAAACGGAATATTTTTCTGGATGAAGATCTGGGGATTCAGCATGTTTGGCTCCGCAAAAATCATTCGTCCGCCTTTTTTTAATACACGGTAAATTTCTTTTAAGGACGAATCGAATTCCAGATGATGCAGCACCGAACTTCCGAAAACCACATCAAAGGATTCGTCGGCAAAGCTGAGCTGCATGGCATTGTCGAGCTTAAAGTTGGCTTCCGGTAATAATTGTTTTGCTTCATCGAGTAAATCCTGTGAGATATCAATGGCTGTAATGGATGCTTTTGTTGCTGCAAAAAACTTGCGTGTAAAAAGACCGGTACCACAACCGATTTCTAAAACCTGTTCTCCGGGCTTTACCTGTGCGAGGTTGATGAAATAGTTTGCCCTGCGTTCAGCACGTTTCTGACCGGCCGGACTTCCCCAGTTCCAGACGCTTTCGGCGCCTTCAGCTTTTAACTTTTTTCCATGCGCAATTTCATGCTCAAGCCGTTGATCCATTTTTTAAATAAGGTGTAAAAATAGTGTCGTGGTTTCTTAATAATTAATCTTGTAAAGATAAGCAGGCTCTGTTTCACCGATTTGTTTTATCATCACGAGCTTACCGGGATATTTTTGCTCAATCGGGTACAACATGCGATGGATTGTATTGATCACGTTGCCATCTTCACGTTTCGGATCACGTCTCAGGCTTGCCAGGATTGCATGCGTTACACTGTCGCGTTTGAAAATAGCCAACATGGTATCGGGGTCTGTGCTCACCACGGAATACATACCATAAAATTTTCTTCCTTTTCCATAAACAAACGACATTGGTGCTTTGCGGCATGCCACGAGGCTGTTCGGTGGCAGGCTGTCACCGCAATAACGACTCATCTTGAGGTAGTTTACCCAATCCGGTGTGTAGCCATAATATAAATCACCGGCTACATTTTTTTTAAGAATGGAATAGTGCTTTTCGGCTTTACCGATTGTAGCAAATAAGCTGGCGCCAAGAAGAATGACAATAAATACGAGGTAAAAAAACTGGGCAAACGAATTGCGGAGACGGGAGTGTATGGCATACGTGATGATGAGCAGGATAAAAGGAATGTACACCATCACCATTCTTGGCTGATCCCACCGTGTTTGCAATACGGCAAACGTAGCGAACATCATGATCGTAACATAACAGGAAATAAAGAGCATGATCTTGTTTTTATTTCTGATGATAAAAAAGATGCACAGGAAAAAGACGACAAAAAAGAGGAATGATAATCCCGGTTTTACGGTGACTGCATCCATTGAACGGAACTCAAGTATCTGGAAAAACCGTTTTGAAATATAAAGTTCAATGTTTTGAAAAAAGCGGGTCATGAAACCGGAAAAATCTTCCAGGCCCTTTGAAGGATCGTAAGGATCTTTCCGCAACAATATTTCCATTTGTGATTGGTACTGGTTTGTTTTATTCCAAAACATCGTCCGCATCAATTCAAACGGAATGCGAAATGCAACATATGCAACGACGGTGTAAGCAGCCTGCCTGAACTGTTTATTAATCACGAAATAAAAAATCACAGCAAGAATTGAAACAACAGCAATGTTACGGGATAACGTCAAGGCAATAATTAAAAACCCAAGTGCAAGCCACTGTTTCCAGTTCGAAGGAATTATTTTTTTCTCGGCAGTCGTTGAATCATGCTCATAGATTTTAATGAATGTCCAGACAAAAAGCGCCTGCAGCATCAGGAAAAATGCTTCAGTATAGGTCTGGCTTGCGAAATACTGAAACGAAGCATTCACTGCAACGAGAAAAAGAATGGGAAATAAAACAAGCAGCGGCAAACGCTTGCGAAAGGCAAGGTATAAAAAGACAAGCTGCAGAACGGAGAAAATCAATGAGAGGCATTTCAGCATGACCAGGTTGATGCCTGCAATCCGGATGGGTATGCTAAGGATCATCGGGTAAAGAGGAGCTTTTCCAAGACTCAGGTTATGCACATCCTTGGAAAAATCATAACCCACTTCAATGTATTCAGAATCGTCATTGCCTTCGCTCACCTTTACGTCAAAAAGCAATGCACCAAAAAGACAACTCAGTCCGATGATGATAAAAAAGATGAGCCGCTGGTTTTTCTGAAAGGTAGCTTCAAGATTTTCAAACAGAGTCTTCGAAGCCGGCTTAACAGGTTTCTTAACCTGTACAGGAGGTTTTTTGTTCTGCTTTTGTTGTTTAACCATGCCGGTTCAGAATTTGGTTGGAGCTGAGAAAAATCAACGCAGGCTAAAGTATTGCTTTTTATTTATGTACGAAATAAGAATCAATACGAATATGCAAATGACGTAGAACCGCCATGAGGATCCAGTCTTACAGGATAACTTCACGGAGCAAGTGGACAAAGAAAAATTTCTTTATTTCACAATTAATTTCTGAACAAAAGTTTTATCTCCCGCCTTTAATTCGACCAGGTAAACACCGGCAGCGAAGCTTTCCGTATTCGCGAAATATTTTTTCCCGCCGGCAGGAATTTCACCGCTAAAAACAGTCTGCACCGTTCTTCCTAAAATATCTTTCAGCAAAATGGTTGCGTGGTGTGATGATGAGCTTAAAACCGGAATGCATGTAATCCCTTTCGATGGATTTGGAAATGCAGGCTGGAGCTGAAGAGCAGTTAATGAAGATGGGTCACTGATCCCGACATTCATCAGCACATTGAATTTCCAGTATCCTGCAGGAGCAGGCATTGGCCGAACCTGCGTTTTCCCGGAAACAGAAGTTGCTTCAATGTAATAGTAAACCGTTGTTCCGGCAGCCTGTGCAGGAATGAATCCTGTCCAATGAATTCCATCAGTGGTCGCCATTGTTGTTTGCTGGTAAGGCTGAAGCGTATCAGTTCTGTAATATACCCATGCATTTGCAATGGATGAACGATGTTCAATGAATGCATCAACCTCGTAAGGATTTGTTGTGTTGTAGGTGTCATGCAATGCCTGGTGTGAAATGAGCAATGGATCAGCGGCCGAAACTTCTTTTGTAATGCAATGAATCGCACCAAGCTGCGGGATGATACTGTTGCAGTTAATTGTCTGGATGTTGTAACCGGGTAATGCTTCACGCCAGATTCGTACAGCCGTTGTATCATATTGTTGAGAGTAGGTAGGAAGAATGACGGTCTTGTTTACAAATACAGCATTGGTATAAGTTCTGTAATCCCCGCCTGTATTCGGATAAGCGCCGGAAGCATCGGGAGGCATTGGAATTCTCACCACTTTATAAGGAGTGCCGAATACGGAATTGTAATTATTGAGAATATACTGAAGGTTGGCTTCAATCTGCGGGCCGTCAGCAACACCTGACGGATATTCTCCCACCAGAAGCGTTTCTTCATCAAGCAATTTTAAATGCATGTCAATATGATGAATCTCATCATAAGGCAAAGTTGTCATTTTGATATACCGGTTGATGCCCATGAAATTTTTCATGATGGTATCAATCTCTGCAGATGTGTGATTAACCCCGAAACCACCGGCAGGACTATTGTCCGTTAAAATCAGGTTGGAAGAAAACCCGGTTCCGAAACCATCGCACATAAAATTTCCACCTGTGTGTACAAGATTGTTGGGAGCAACAGTTGTCCGGTAAATTGGCAACCCGGTAAAATTCGCAATGGCCATCGGCACCGTATCATCTTTCGGGCGCGGCCGGTTATAAATCCAGTCAATGAGAGCGAGTGAATCAACATCGTTGGTGTAAATATTCCATTGACCGTAATCACGTGACCAGATGGAATTACATGGCGCATAGATAAAATGAATATTGGTCAGGGAAATTCCATTGGCAGTCAATGTATTTTTTATAGAGGTTGAATCGGTGCTTCCGGTGCAGGTGCTTCCGCAGATAATAATTACCTGTGTTTCCGTGCTGGCATAACGGACTATTTCACGGATGATGGTTGGAAAACTTGTCCATGCTACCATCAGGTAATCAATTTCTTCCCATTCAGCACTGGCACGCACAGGCGATGAAGGAGGAGTCGTAAATCCCGTTGCGCTGAAGTCTGAAATTGAACGAAGGTATTCCGGCATCGCAGTTTTTTCTCCCTCCGTCATCCGGTGAGAATTTTGTGCGAAAGAAACAGTGCTTAGTGTGAGTAAAAAAAGAAACGAAAGTGTTCCGCGTAGATTTAATTTCATGCAAGTAGTCTGGTTTGATTGAGATTCAAAGCTAAGAAAATTATTTAGTTTTGTTTTTGGAGGTATCATGAAATGATATTCTGCTCCAAGGCGTTAATTGTTCAGGCACATTCCAGAAAAAATCTGAACAACGACAAAATGAAATGGTTTGGCCTTAATGAGTTTTCGCGAAATCAAGGGAAGGATCCAATCCATTGATAAAATCAGGAAACTTCATGGGAAAAGAATGGTCAGGTTTTAATGATCCCAAAAGAGTCTTATCTTTTAAGATGTATTTTGTAGAATAACCAACCTTGATCTTCGAATTCGGAAGTTCGAAAAAATTTACCTGACCGAAATGATTTATGCTTCCGCCCGTTTCTTCCCCGACAAGAATGGCATCGTCTTTTACTTTCAGATCGTATGCATTTAGCACCGCTGATGAAAACGTTCTTCGTCCGATCAGGACAAACAGTTCCCGGTGTCTTCTGACACCGGTGCTCCAGAGTTTTTCAATGAATGAATTCAATAATTGAGAACTGCCACCTCCGTTGTACCTTAAATCAATAATCAATCGTTTGGCCCCGCTTGTTTCCAGTACATCAAATAATTCTTTCTCGAATACAATAAATGGTTTTCGTTTGTCGGGAATGCATCTTGAATATTGAAAATACAGGCTGGTGGTAAGACTGTCAAACCGGTACCAGTAATTTTCGCGCGATTGATTCCTCAAAAATTTTTCTCCAAGCCTTGGCGTGTCCAGATTTATGTACTGAGGTTCTGTTGATTTGACCATTCTCTTTATTGTGTCACCATTTTGTTTGACAAGAGTGAAAGTGCAATGGTCTTTCTGGTTGCTGATATTGAGTCCATGTAGAATACGGGGAGAAGCCAGGTAATCCGGGATTGATTTTTTTACCTGTGAAGCATTACCCGGAATCAACTCAGAAATTTTTTTTGTGACACTTTCAATTGAAAAATTATTGAGATCAATAATTTTCGCAGCAATGATATCACGGTATTCCGTATCTGCCGCAATTATAAAAATTCCTTCTTCGAACCAATAAACATGAATTGGAAAAACGGTCTTGTCACGGTAATCAATAGTCGTATGTTCATCTCCGATCTTTGCATTGGTCCTTAATAAACCGACCATTAATTCGTCTTCATTCAATGACGAGGACTCGTTTTTGAGCAGATCAATTTCTTTTGAAAATTCTTTCCACGATATTTTTGTAAACGGATTTACGTGCAGCATCCGGATGCTGTCCCTGTAGGCATCGAGATCTTTTTCCAGGCTTTCTTTTAAAAGAGCTGATTGGCCGAATGAAGTAACCTGGAAGATGAGGGTGAAAAAGAAAATGAAAATAATCCGCATCACTTTTTTTTACGTCAGAATTCTGAAATCATCGGCATCATCGGCAAACGGGAAATGGTTTCTGAAATCGAGCAAAGAAGCTTTTTTTAATAAAATCGTCTCCACCGATTCTTCATCCGGCCCCGTTTTGCTAAGCTGTTCGCCTTTAAAATCAATCACAGCAGAATAGCCCGAATGATGAATGGCATTTCCATCATTGCCGACCCTGTTCACGCCCGCAACATAACATTGGTTTTCGATTGAACGTGCTGCAAGCAATTGTCTCCAGGCATGAACTCTCCGGTCGGGCCAGTTGGCAGCATACAACAGTAAATCGTAATCTTCTGCTTTTGTTCTTCTGCTCCAAACCGGGAAACGTAAATCGTAACAAATCAGCGGGCAAATTTTCCAGCCATTCATTTCAGGGATGATTTTTTTATTTCCCGAAGTATACGTTTTATGTTCGTCGGCCAGGCGAAACAGGTGACGCTTGTCATAGGCTAAAAAAGTTCCATCCTGTTTCATCCAGATCAGCCGGTTATAAAATTTTTCATGTTCCCTGATAATGACACTTCCGGTAATCACGCAATTTTTTTCTTTTGCTTTCAGGCGAAGCCACGCGATCGTTTTACCGTCCATTTCTTCTGCGCAGTTTTTTGCATTCATCGTAAATCCTGTGCTGAACATTTCAGGAAGAATAATCAGGTCCGTTGGTGTATTGACAGAAGAAATTTTTTTTGAAAACAGTTCAAGGTTCGCATCAATGTTTTCCCAGTGAAGCTGCGTTTGGATGATCGTAATCGTTAAGTCGTTCATGTTTCAGGAAATTTTTAAAAGCCGCTCTGCAGCCTGCTCCAGCGTATCATTTGTTTTAGCAAAGCAAAACCGAAGCAGGTTGTTGTCAACAGGCTCGTGGTAAAAAACAGAAATGGGAATGGAAGCAACTCCAAACTCCTGCGTCATCCGCTTTGCAAACCCGGTGTCCTTTTCTTTCGTGATTGCACTGTAATCGAGCAGCTGAAAATAGGAGCCTGAAGCCGGCCTGAATTTAAACTTCGATCCTTGAATGAGACGAATAAAATAATCGCGCTTCTCCTGGTAAAACCGGGGAAGCTCATTGTACTTTTCTTTTTTCCTCATGTACTCGGCCAACGCATGTTGAATGGGCGTGTTGGCGCAGAATACGATGAACTGGTGAACTTTTCTGAACTCGGCGGAAAGATTTGCCGGAGCGAGGCAATATCCCATTTTCCATCCTGTTGCATGGTATGTTTTTCCAAAAGAAAAAATTATGAAGCTGCGTTCGGCAAGCCGCGGGTAACGGCAGACGCTTTCATGGCGCAAGCCATCGAAAATGATGTGCTCGTATACTTCATCGCTTAAAATAATAATATCAGTCCCGTCGGTGATTTTTTCCAGCTCCTTCATGTCATTCTCAGTCATCACAGCACCGGTGGGATTTTGAGGAGTATTGATCATGATCATTTTTGTCCGGCTGTTCACCACTTTTTTCACGGCATTCCAGTCAATCGAATAGTCGGGCGCCGTTAGCTGAACATAGACGGGTAAACCACCATTCAACTCAATGGCTGGAACGTAGCAATCATAAGCAGGTTCCATCACAACGACTTCATCACCTTCATGTATCATAGCGGCAATGGCTGTGTAGATCGCTTGCGTGCCGCCGCTGGTAATGGTGATTTCCGTTTCGGGATTGTATTTCATACCGTAGATACCTTCCATCTTTTCGGCGATTGCTTCACGCAACGACATGAGCCCTTGCATAGGAGCATATTGATTCATTCCTTTTTTCATGAAATGACATACAAGCGAAATCAATTCATCAGACATTTCAAAATTCGGAAAGCCCTGCGACAAATTGATTGCTTTGTGTTCATTCGCAAGCGCAGACATCACGGTGAAAATAGTCGTTCCGGCAGCAGGTAATTTTGATTTGACAAGATTTGGAAATGCAGTCATAATGGGAAAGCAAGGGTTATTGAATGCATAAAAGTAAAAAAACTGTTTGTTTGAAGCGGATAATAAAAAAGGAAGCACGTAAAGTGACCTCTACGTGCTTCTGTGAAAATTTTATTCAGGACCTAAAAAGATAACTTCATTTCATCGAGATTGTTGCGAGGGAATCCCGGAAAATATTTTCTTTGAAGAAAGATTAATCAAAATAAAATAAGGATGAAGGCAATCAGCTTACATACTCATTGACTTCGTTTTCCACGCCTGTTCTTCCGTTGTGAGGGACTTTAATTTTTCCCGTAACGGAATCTTTCATGTTTTTCATTTTCTTTGAGAGATCATTTGCTGTATCTGAAAGTTTTTTTCTTGTTTCAGATCCTTTATCCGGTGCAAACAGAATTCCCAAAAGTGCGCCGATGGCAGCTCCGCAGCCAAGGGCGAGCAATACTTTACCTGTACTTTTCATTTTTTTTATTTTTAAGTGATTGGATAATATATAGTAATTAACGTCTTACACGTTTGCGTTGCATTCTTAAAAATTCATACCAGATTTTTAGCAGGTAAATAATTTGTTGACAACCAACGCTATTGAAATCAGCGTTGAAAAAAAATTTTTTTCCCCTGGCTGACGCTTTCTCAGTGTGGGAAATCTTTTCCACACAATATTGTTTTTGGTTGAGAATATCAGCTCCTGGCCGAAATAAAACACATTAACAATTGGCATCATTTTCTCGTTTCATTTCTATATGAATCTTAAAGTAGCAACTACACTGGACGAAATCATTGAGGGCTGGAGATTAGTTTATCATCAGTATGTTGCAGCCTTGTTGATTGACGTGAACCCGTTTTCAATTTTTACTTTTCCGGAATATGTCAGCCGGAACGCTGCGCTTATTCTGGGTAAACTAAATGATATAAGCATCTGCACGATATCGGCTGTTCTTGATAGCCGGAAAGGATTACCACTGGATGCCTACTTTAAAAAGGAACTTGATGAGCTCAGGAATCAGAAAAAAAAATTGATTGAAATCGGGCTGCTTGCAAGCGCGCGTGACAGTGTAAATCCTTCTCAAACTATTGAACTGTTGTCAAGTGTTGCGCGTTTTGGTGTGCACAGCAATTACCACGATTATGTAATTGGAGTGCATCCGCGGCGTGCGGAATTTCTGAAAAGGGTTTTTGGTTTTCACGTAATCAGTGAGGCAAAGAGTGTATCACCGTCTCAGAAAGGCCGAAGTAATTTTACTGCATGCAGACGGACAGCATTTTGAAACCCTTTCAAGGAAAGCAAGTCATGATGTATACTACCAGCCAACAAACCTGGATTTTGAACACCGGTTTCAGTTTGGTGCACTTAAGACGCTTCGTTCCCTCGCGGCAGGGGATTATTTTATTTCATTTTTAAGAAAGTTGAAAAAACAATTTCTCCCGCCGTCAACCACTCAACCGAAGGTTCAGTTCATCTAGGAATTATTTCCTGAATCGTTTGGCTGCAACCCACACTTCAAATACGGTATACAGGATATAAAGGATCAGGAATGTAATGATGAAGCGCACGGCATCGTTCCGGTTAAAAAGACAGTACGCTAAAATTACGATTACGTGAATAAATAACTTGAAGGTTGTCGCACCCATATAATACCTTACAAACACCTGCGGTCTGCCCAGCGAGGATTTCAGCAGTCCGAAATGAAAGACAGCAGTGATGACGACAAAATACAAAAGGATACACCAGGTTACATAATTGATTTTATTCGCGGTAAAACTTAACGAAGCAACAAAGATAATTGCTGCAACGGCGATGGAAAAAATAGAAATTGCCTTCAGGAAACTCAGAAAATCTTTTCGCATGAAGGCAATTATTTTTTTAAAAAATCTTTGATGGATAAATAAAGTGCTGCAGCAATTGAAATGAGACTAAGCAGAATTGTAAAAACGGGAAATTTAAACTCAAGCCATTTGTCTAATGCATATCCGCCAAAAGCACCCAACGCCATGATGACAAGCATTTGCGTGCCCATCGTTGCATAGCGGATGTAATCATTAGGAGTAGGCGATTTTTTCTTTGGTGAGCTCGGCTGGTTTGTCTCCATTTTTAATATCCTTGATCTCCGGACCCATGTTGCATGAACCGGTGAATGTTGCACCTATTTCAACCACTAATTTTCCTGTAACCAGGTCACCGATAATTTTAGATGTGGATTTAAGAAAAAGTAATTCTGCAATGGTTGTCTTTCCTTTAATCGTACCCGATACGTCAGCATTCTGGCTGTTTACATCACCTTCGATGACACCTGTTGCACCAATTACAACTTTTGCCTTCGAGGAAACAGAACCATACACGGTTCCGTCAATGCGGATGTCGCCATTTGAACGGATATCCCCTTCAATGACAGTTCCTGCACCAATGAGATTAATGGAAGAAGAAACTCCTTCCCCTCCTTTTGTCATCATACCATTTTCTTTGTTGTTTTTGCTAAACATGATTGTAATTTTTTTATCGATGAATACTGATAGGTTTTACGTCTTAGGTTACGCAAAGTTATCATTTTTTTAAAGCGAAAAAAATCGGTTTATACCCAACCGTGGAGTTATTATTTATAAAAGCGGTTGAAAAAATCAATGTAATCGTCCAGCTTCTTTTCGATGATGAATGGAGCAAAATTATTTGTTGAAATAATAAATTGCTGGTATGAATCAGGATTGAGATTACCATACACTTCATCATTGTCGAGCACACCGTTATAATATTCCAGTGCTTCGTCCTTGTTTGCAAATTCTTTTACGATGACAATTTTTAAACGATGATCAAACATCAGGCTGCTGATGGCGTATTCCTTGGTTCCGTAATATTTAGAATTATAATCAGATAGTTTGCTAAGCAATGTCTCCGATTTAACCGGCCCACCAATATTCTGGAAGGCAACCACAACAAATTGTGCAGTATCGGGAGCATACGTGTACAATCGTTTGGTTGTATCAATCAGAGGCTTATCGTTTTTCCCTTCGGACGAAGATCCATGAATGTAATCAAGGATGTCCTGCGCCTGGTCTTTGACGGGATCATTTGAATAGTTGCGGATGATGTCTCCCAGCGAAGCAACAAACGTCTGCACAGGCTGCGTTTTTCCGATTGACAAGGCCTTCAGGTAATCAAATTTCGGAACCAGAGCATTTTGCGGGAACAAAACATCAGCCTCCCCTTTACGCTGAATCACAGAAGCATATTCTCCGTTCAGGTATTTACGGTACGTTTCCTCGTAATATATTTCAAGGTTTGACTTTCTGCCAGCCAGTTCAGCGGCATAATTCGGATTCTTGATAATCTGTGCATACTCGCTTTCGTCATGCTGAGTGAGAATAATATTTTTATAATAATCCGACTTGGAAGTATTGTTCAGTGCGAGATAAATTCTGTAAAGCTGGTAATAACAAGGGAGCTCATATTTATTTGCAGGATATTTCTGATTCAGCTCTTCAAACATTTTTGCTGCTTCCGGGAGATTATTCAGCTGATCCTTATAAATCATGCCTGCATTATAATAAGCGTCCACAATTTTAGTCGTTGATTTGGCAAGCGCTTCAGGAGTTACTGGAATTGTCTTGAGGAGATTCTTCTGCTTCTCTTCGGACGTTTCCTTCACTTCCTTTGCTGTTACCTTTGTGGTATCCGTTTCTACGGTTTCCTCTTCGTTCTCGACGACTGTTTCTTTGCTGCTGCGTCTCCAATTGTCTTCCAGCTTTCGGTTTCCCCATTTTTTTGAAAACTCATTCAAGCCGAAGCTGATTGCCTGTGCATTGTAGAAATACCAGTTCGAGCCTGTTGCCTGGTTAAACTGGCTGCCCTCTCCCGTATTCTGGCTGAATATCTGGTTGACCTGCTGCTCTTCTGCTTCTTCCTGCTTTTTCTTTGCCTCCTCTTCTTCCTTTTTTATTTTAACGGCAATAACTTTTTCGCGGTCCTCCGCAGAAAGCGAAGCAAGATGCTGAAGGCTGTCTTCAAGCTGAATGGTGTTCAGGTATTTTACAAGCTTGGTGAGGCTGTTCCGTGTGTTCAGGATGTCAGAATAGCTTGGGTGATCGTTCGACAGGTATGTAATCGTGCTGTCATAATAAGCCTGCGCTTTTTTGTACTCTGGCTTTGCAAAGAAAATTTTTGCCAGCTCGAGGTATGAAATCGCTTTCTGGTTGGTATTGGTCGTGCTCACCTTTACCGACTTGCTTAAATAATTAATCGCTTCGTCTTCCTTGTTTTCCTTTTCTGAAATTCCCGCAAGCGCATAATAAATCTGGTCCATGTATTCCTTATTCTTTGGATCCTTCATCATCTTCAGCAATTCCTTCTTGACGGTTTCGCCGCCTTTGCCTTGCGCATCTGAACATCGTGCACGGTTGATGCGCGCATTGAAATCCATTTCATACGGCGGATTTTTCTTGATGACCTGGGTATAAAATCCAAATGCTTTTTTAAAATCTCCCTGCCGCTCGTGCAATTGTCCAAGAATAAACATGTAACGGATCCTGTCCTCGCGCTTTCTCGCAGACACAGCAGCCTTTGTGAGATGCTCGATTCCTTTATCCACATTCTTTGTCTGGAGATAAAAATCGGCAGCCACTGCTTCGAATTCTCCTCTCAGCTTTCGCGGCAGATCTTTTTGGTTGCGGAGGTAATCGAGGCGGTCCTCGGCGTCACGAAGTTGCGTCAGTTCAAGGTACGTTTTGGCAAGCCACAGTGAAGCAGCAAAACGTGTCGGCTCTGTCCGGTAGGTTCCTTCAATGTATTTGAATGTTTCAATCGCATCAAAATATTCATGCTTGAAAAACTGGCATTTGCCATACACGAGCCAGTTATCATCGATCCATTTTTCGGCATCAGGCATTTCATTGCCGTTTTTGCTGAGGATGGTATGACGTGAAATGACAAGCGAGGTGCGCTTCATGGCATCATCCAGAAGCGGGAAAACAGTTTTTGCTTTTGTACGGTCGCCGTATTTGAAAACAGAAAGCACGCGGTCATATTTGTCCTCGTGAAGCGCTGCAAGCTTTGTCTGTGCTTCTTCCAGCTTCAGCCCGGCATTATAATAACCGTTGTAATGCGCTGAAAGGTTATGGAATGTGCGGTTTACAAAGTTGTTCTTTTGGGAACAACCCATAAATATCGTTAAAAGAATAAAAAACAGGAGCTTTGAAGCTGTAGATTTAACCATGAAACCGCATTCGTCTTTACGAAATTGTAATAACTGCAAATCTGCGAAAATATTTTGAAAGGATTGCGATTTGCCTGACGCATGATTTATATGAATGCATACGGTATTGTATAAGAATTAATAAACAGGTTTTTATTACCGATATTTGAACGCTTCATGATAGATTTGAAGCTGAATTCATGGCAGAACAAAAAAAGAAAAAACTGATACAGCGGCTTAAAAACAAATACAGGCTGGTGATCATGAATGAGCAGACGTTTGAAGAAAACGCATCATTCAACCTCCGGCCGCTTAATGTCTTTGTCGCTGCCGGAATCATCATCATCCTGCTCATTACGCTTACAACTTTTATCATTGCCTTTACGCCTTTGCGTGAATACATTCCCGGCTATGCCGATGTAAAAATGCAGCGTAAGGTGTATTCGCTGGCCATGAAAGCCGATTCGATGGAAAAGGCGCTTAATGCCCGTGATCTGTATATTCAGAACATCAGCAACATTGTAAACGGAACCATGACGGGAACAGCTGATGAGAATAAAAAAACGCAGGGAGCAAAATACGATACGATCCGTTCGCTGAAAAAATCGGTCCAGGATTCTGTTCTCCGGAAGGAGATAGAATCACAGGACCAATACACGCTTGGTGTGAAAACCCAGGCGGGAAACAACATGAGCGGGTTTTTATTTTTTCCTCCTGTTAAAGGAACCGTAACGAACCGGTTTGATCCGGTAACAAAACATTTTGGAATCGATATTGTCGCCAATGCCAATGAAGCAGTAAAGGCTACCCTGGACGGTACTGTGCTTGTTGCAAATTTTACCTCCGAAACAGGCTACCTGATAGCCATCCAGCATTCGAACAATTTAATTTCATTTTACAAACACAACTCCTCGCTGCTTAAAAAAACTGGAGACTTCGTCAAAGCCGGGGAAGTGATTGCCATCATCGGCAACAGCGGGGAACTAAGTAGTGGTCCGCATCTCCATTTTGAATTGTGGTACAACGGTTCAGCACTTGATCCGCAGAAATACATTTCTTTTTAAACAGTTTCTATTCATGGGACTTCTTTCAGCACTAAGCAAACCACTGGCAGGCATCATGGCGCGGCAAACCCGTTCCTGGAAGAGGAACGGAATCGCAGCGCAGCAACATGTTTTCGAAGAATTGATCCGTACCGGGAAAAATACATTGTTCGGACAAGAGCACGATTTCAAAAACATAAAAAGCTATGATGATTTCCGTGAACGGGTTCCTGTCAGCGATTACGAAGATTTAAAACCGTACATCGAAAAAATAAAAATGGGAGAAGAAAACATTTTGTGGAAAGGCAGACCCGTCTATCTTTCGAAAACGTCGGGTACCACTTCCGGAGTTAAGTACATACCGATCACAAAAGAATCTCTTCCGAATCATCTCAATTCTACACGCAATGCGTTGCTCAATTACATCCACGAAACCGGCAAGGCGGATTTTCTGAATGGCCGGTTAATTTTTATTTCCGGCAGCCCGGCATTGGATTCTGTCAATGCCATTCCCGTCGGACGGTTGTCAGGTATTGTAAACCACCATGTGCCGGAATACCTCAGAAGAAAACAATTGCCGACCTATCATACCAATTGCATTGAAGATTGGGAAACGAAGGTGAATGCCATTGTTGATGAAACCATTCACCAGGACATGACCTTCATCAGTGGTATTCCTCCATGGGTTCAGATGTATTTTGATATACTGCATGAACGAACCGGGAAAAAAATCAAAGACATCTTTCCGAATTTTTCATTGTTTGTTTACGGTGGTGTAAATTATGAACCATACAGGAGAAAATTCGAACAGAGCATCGGAAAAAAAATAGATTCGATCGAACTGTATCCGGCTTCCGAAGGATTTATTGCTTACCAGGATTCGCAGAAAGAAAATTCGTTGCTGCTGCTTTTGAATTCGGGAATATTTTATGAGTTTATTCCAACGTCAGAATATTTTTCTGAAAAACCTTCAAGAATTTCATTGAGTGATGTTGAACCGGGAGTTAATTATGCGATCATTCTCAACACCAATGCCGGCTTGTGGGGATATAACCTCGGCGATACGGTAAAATTTGTTTCAAAAGACCCGTACAAAATAATTGTTACCGGCAGGATCAAGCATTACATTTCAGCTTTTGGGGAACATGTCATTTCCGAAGAAGTTGAAAAAGCACTGATGAAAGCAGCCCACGAGCAGCACGTGGAAGTAGTCGAATTCACGGTGGCTCCTCAGGTGAATCCGGAGACGGAAGGAAGTCTGCCATTTCATGAATGGTTCATTGAATTTGCTTCTCCACCGGATGATCCTGAAAAATTCAGAAATTCCATTGATAAAAATTTGCAGGAACAGAATATTTATTACCGTGACCTCATCGAGGGGCATGTGCTCCAGCCGTTGAAAATACAGCGGGTGCAGAAGGATGCATTTATTTCTTACATGAAATCAATCGGTAAATTAGGCGGGCAGAATAAGGTTCCTCATTTATCGAACGACAGGAAGATTGCCGAGGAGCTAAAAAAATTTATGTTTAATCAATAGGACTTTGAAATTCTTAACTTTGCTACACAAAAAAATAAGTTGACACGACACATCGCCATACTCGGCTCTACAGGCTCTATTGGTAAGCAGGCCCTGGAAGTCATCAAGGCGCACCCGGAAAATTTTACGGTTGAATTGTTGACTGCAAACGGGAATGCCGATTTGCTTATCCAACAGGCCAGGGAATTTCAACCCGATACGGTTGTCATTGCCGATGAAACAAAATGGCAGCATATAAAGGAAGCACTAAAGGATTTGCCGATAAAAGTTTTTGCAGGGAATGATGCCATTTCTCAGGCTGTGCAGATGGACGAAATTGATATTGTCCTCACAGCACTGGTAGGGTATGCCGGTTTGAAGCCTACGCTCGATGCCATCCGGTCAGGAAAGCAAATTGCACTGGCGAATAAGGAAACGCTCGTTGTGGCCGGCGAACTGATTACCTCATTGGCAAAAGAAAAAAGCGTAAATATTTACCCCGTTGATTCGGAGCATTCCGCAATCTTTCAATGCATGGCCGGGGAATGGAATAATAAGATTGAAAAAATTTATCTTACGGCTTCAGGAGGGCCTTTCAGGGGGAAGGACAAAAGTTTTCTGTCCGACGTAAAAAAAGAACAGGCGCTCAAACATCCGAACTGGAACATGGGTGCAAAAGTTACCATTGATTCGGCAACGCTTATGAACAAAGGCCTTGAGATGATTGAAGCAAAATGGTTGTTTGGATTAACTCCCGAGCAGATTGATGTCATCATTCATCCGCAAAGCATTATCCACAGCATCGTTCAGTTTGAAGACGGAAGCATGAAAGCGCAATTGGGCTTGCCCGACATGAAGTTACCGATTCAATATGCCCTGGGATATCCTCATCGCCTGAAATCTGATTTCAAACGTTTTGATTTTGCGAGCTATTCTTCATTTACGTTTGAAAAACCGGATACTGAAACATTCCGGAATCTTGCCCTGGCAGGGGAAGCAATGAAACGCGGAGGGAACATGCCTTGCATCATCAATGCCGCCAATGAAATCATGGTTGCTGCATTTTTGCGTGACCAGGTTGGTTTCCTGGAAATGTCGGATATGATTGAGGGATGCATGAAAAAAGTTTCATTCATTGCGAAACCATCATACCAGGATTATGTAGAAACCGATAACGAAACCCGGAAACGCGCTGCAGAATTTCTTCCTGCATAATTCGTTATTGAAATTAACAAATCATTCACAAGCATTTTCGTTTTATTTTAGCAACTTCGCATTTCATTATCATCTTCAATAATCATCGGAATACATGGCAGGATTAATTATGGCGGCCCAGCTGGTTTTGGGTCTTGCAATTTTAGTGACACTTCACGAGCTCGGACACTTTCTCGCGGCACGGGCTTTTGGTATCCGCGTGGAGAAATTCTATCTTTTCTTTGACGCATGGGGATTCAAATTTTTCAGCTTCAAAAAAGGAGATACTGAATATGGCATTGGCTGGCTTCCTCTCGGGGGTTATGTAAAAATTGCCGGGATGATTGATGAAAGCATGGATACAGAAGCGATGAAACAACCGCCGCAGGCGTGGGAGTTTCGGGCAAAGCCGGCCTGGCAGCGATTGATTGTAATGGTAGCCGGTGTGACGATGAATGTTATTCTTGGAGTCGCTATTTATTCCTACACGCTGCTTCATTACGAACAAAAATATTTAAGCAACGACGCAGTGCATGATGGCATTTATGCTTTCGAACTCGGTAAAAAAATCGGGCTGCAGACGGGAGATAAAATTGTTGCCATCAACGGAAAGCCCATTCAGCGTTTTGACGATCTTCTCGGCGGACGTGTTCTCTTCGGAACGATGCTGAATGTGGATCGCAACGGAAAGCTGCTCGATGTAAGAGTTCCCGATGACTTTTACAGGCAGGTTGCCGAGGTGGGGAAAGGAAATTTTATCTGCACGCGCCAATGGAGCCTGGTGATTGACAGTGTATTGCCGGGCAAACCCGCAGCAATGGCCGGGTTGAAAAAAGGCGACAAAATAATTTCGATTAATGACCGCCGTGAGTTTTCAACGCTGGAATTCAGGAATGAAATCGTTGAAAATAAAAACAAGTCCATTACGATCACTGTGCTTCGGGGCAATGATTCAATTGTTACGCAGCCTGTCGTAAGCGATTCCGGAACCATCGGAATTATTCACCTTCCTGTCATCGGAAACTATCCGTATACAGATTATACACTGGCATCATCCATTCGTTTCGGAGCATCGGATGCCTTTGATGCGATTGTTATAAACCTGAAAGGATTGAAGCGGATTTTTACCGGGCATGAAAAGGTCAGTGATTCCCTACAGGGACCCATCGGCATTGCAACGATATACGGCGGCATCTGGGACTGGAAACGGTTCTGGTCAATTACCGGGTTGCTTTCAATGGTTCTTGCATTCATGAACATCCTTCCGATTCCGGCTTTGGATGGAGGTCACAGCATTTTTCTTGTGATCGAATCCATCACGAAGAAAAAATTCTCCGATCGGTTTATGGAACGCGCCCAGATTGTCGGCATGGTCATTCTTCTTGCACTCATGGCCTTTACGATAGGCAATGACATCTGGAAGCACGTGATCAATTAAGGATATTAATACCAGATCAATTCTAATTTACGAACGGATCCTCGCATTGCGTTAAATTCACGCGCAGGATCGAGCTCACGCTTTTACTGGTCCCACGACTTTTGCCAGTCCATATCTACTAGGTAGTATTTTACTTTGCAACTTTTTGCATTTTCGAGGTTGTGCTGCCACACTTTCACATGGTCCTTGTTAAGGCGACCCAAAAAACGGGCGCAATAGATAAACACGTAGTAGTCGTAACCGGCTTCAGTTGTTATATTCAAAGGCGTATTGTTTAGTGTCAGCAGCCCCTTTGTCTCTGTTGTTAAATTCTTTGCAGCATTCATTTTAAGGCCAGATGTCGTGCATATGAATTCTGTGTATTCATAAGCCGGGGCATTGCATGTCTTTAATGTATCTTTATAATAAATCAAATGCCCTTCTTTATTGAAGACTCTTATTTCAGGGATTCCCATAACCTCCTTTAATCGTTGGTAGTATTTAACAGAATCGGAAAATACCAGCATGCTAGCTGGGTCAATCCCCTTCCTTTTATAATATTTTTTAAGCGACGTACTATCCTCAGATGTCGGTTCGTGGTATCCATAATATAATTTTAATATAGGAGTGCAGCCGGAAAAATGAGCGAATAGGATTAAAGCAACTATTTTATTTTTCATCTGAAAAGTCGTTTTAAAATGTTGTACAGAGTTCTACAATTTAATTGCAACCGGTCGTAATTTTAGCTCAAAGGTTAGTTGTAAAAGCAATTAATAATTGTCGTAGTCTTTTTAGAAAGAGTCACCATGTCCGGCTCAAAAACAGATTTATATTTTATGAAAAGAGCTTTGTCTTTACTTAATAATAATATTGCAGGAGTTATATCTACTCCCGTTTGATAAAAGAAATTATCCACCACTCCCAATTTTTCATGTGGTCGTTCAAAATAATTCCACGATTTGCAATAATAAAAGAGGTAATTCTCTACATAAGGCATCAAACGGGTATTGGCAGCGTATTCTCTTTTTCGGGATAGCGCAGAGGAGTCTATACAACTCAAGGTACAATAGTGAAATTGCGAACAATTAATTTTATCGTGTATCTCATTACTTAGCTCACGGAAGCAATCCAGGCAATTGTGATTATTTTTTAACACAATCAAATAGTTTTCTGGAAGACGTAAGTCAACAGCTCGGTTGGTTTTTTCGTAAAAAGTTATGTTGCGAAATAAGACGTCACGGCTAAAAGATATAGTATCTAGTGATATTGTTGAATTTTCTTTTACCGATCCCAAGGTATCTGGCAGTGCTTCATTAAATAAAACCGGCTTAATGAACATTAATATTAAAAATTCTGGCAGAATAAAAAGGGTCATGTGTTTCATAGTATTTATTTTTCAACATTAGATATTTTTCCCATCTAATTTCCTGATGAGAGTCAAAATCATCTTCCGATATTTGTATAAATCTTTTGTCAGTAAGATTGTAGATCGGCAGAGAAGAATTAAACATTACCGGAAAAGTTGTATCGCTGTATGGTTCATTATTTTTGTACTCCATGGTGTATTCTTTATCTCTGGCTTTAAAGGCCCACCGTTGATTTTCCTTTTGCCATAAATCAATTCTTCTCTTTTTGCCCCCACCGCCTGGGAATGATGAAATAACCAATAGAGAACTATCGCTAAGTAGGTGTATCCGGCTTATCAGATCAATAGAAATTCTTAGCTTAAGTAAGGAATCAATTAATGCTTTCGCATTTATTTTACTCACATCTGTTACGAAAGGAATTTCATTTCCGGACAGGTTTTTCCAATCATTTGACTCATAAGTGATAGAGTCTTGTATGTTTAGATGCAAGTCGTAGAAATATATCTTATAGCTGCAAGGTGCTGCAACGGCAATTAAGTTTCTTGAAATAGAGCAATAATTTTGATAGATATGGCTGAATGCAATACAAGGCAAATCAGGATAAATATATTTAATGAACTGACCCTTTCCGGGCTCATAAATCGCAAAAGCTATTTTGTTTTTAGTAGTTGAGGGATGATGATTATAGATTTCGTAAAATAGAAAATCGCCGTTGCTTAAAGCTAAAACATTGTCAAAATGTTGCAAAGGTTCTCTACGAATCAGTTTATACGAGTTATTAATTTTTTGAAAAAGTGAAAACGATTCAAAACTTTTTACGATTAAATACTTTTTGTTGATACTTATTTTTGGAACCTCTCCTTCGATCAAATCATTCGGAAATGAAATCTTATATGGCTGTTGGGTTACCCCATTCAAATTTAAATAATGGATGAATAATAATTTTTTAGAACGTTGAATGTCTCTGGCTGATACATAATATAAACAATCATTGAAGAAGCATGTTTCAATTTCATTTTCTATAGACTCTGAAGATAGTTTTAAACTTAGATCGTATTGAAAGGAAACAGTAGAAATATCCTGTGGGTATCCACAATTCATGAATCCAAATAGTATTGCGCTCCTGATAAAAATGGAGCGCAATACATTTTTCAAGGTAAATGATTCAACGGGCAATGTCATTTTGTAAAATCGACAATGGTTATTTCCATGTCCGCTTTATTTGTTGCCTTCCAACTATACCTAATCCCATCTTTGTAATCGGCACTTCCATTCAATTTGTTAGAAAGAACCTCCTTGTCAACCAGATTTACGATTTCTTCCATGGAATATTGCTGACCGGATTGACCAGTTAGGGGCCTTTGAATAGGACACGGTGTAATGCCTGGGTTACGACAAGTAATTGTCTGGTGGCCATCATCTTGACGCACATAGTCGTATCCATACTTGCCTTTTCCCGACAAAGTAATAACCCATGCAAAAAGACTATTTGTAAATAGCATTAAGAAAAGACATAACACAGTAAGTATTTTAAATTTATTTTTCATATTATTATTTTTAAAAAGTTTGAAATTTTTTTTAGTTGATTCATGACCAATGTAGCTTAGTCGAGCTGCTGTCAATTGGTTGCCTCCCGCAAAAATTGCAGCTGTTGTTTTTGAAATGGCGCCGTGGCGCCAATGACCAGGTGTGTGATAAATCAAATACTTTTTTCCTAAATCAAGCATGAACAAAAATTTAAAATGGGTTTCAATTTTAATAGAATAAAAAGATCAAATAAAACGAAGAAATCGTTTAACTAAATAATACAATGGCCATTAAAAAAAGAGAAACAAAAATACAGGGCGAAAAAAATTTGTCAATAGTATTTAGATACCAAACAGGGGCCCTGATTAATTTCATGTTAAAGCAACTCCCGTTCTTGTTTTCCGTATGAGATTCATAAATTCTCATTGAAGAAAAATTACCGGGATGTATAAAAAAATTCTTTCTGCATTATTAGTCAGCTTCTTCTCTTCCGCTTTATTCTTGTTTGCCCAAAAGAACCCGGCATTTGAACATCCCTTGTCTCCTGATACGGCTTACAAAAAAATTCTTCTCATCCCTTATAACCCGATGATGCATCTTTCCGATGCCGATCATGATATCGCTGAATATTCTGAACAAAATCAGCAGCAAATCCGTGCGAAGTTTCGCCACGGACTAACCAACTACGTGAGTGCAGACCTGATGAAGGTGTACCAGGTACAATCCATGGCATCAAATGTACTTAGGGACAATGAAGGGGATCTTGACATGATTTATGGTTCGCTGAACTACAAAGAAGACACGGTATATCCCGTAGCTCACCCTGCAAAAGACACAACACAGAAGAAATCTCTGTTTGCAAAAAAAAGTTCACCCAGGGTAGCGGAGATACATGATCTGAAATACATGAACATCAAATTGAGTCACCCGGAATTGCTGCAGATGCTATCAGAAAAATACGGCACGGACCTGTTTGTTTTTATAAATCAGTTTGACATTGTTACCAATTACAGCGACTGCCTCGACCTGGCCATGAAAATTTACAGGCGGCAACTGAAAGTTCATTATTCGGTTTTTGATGTTTCCGGAAACCAGCTATACGGAGATGTGGCTGTCGTGGATTTTCCAAGCAACAGCAACGATGTGAACAACATCATGGAAAAGAATTTTCCAAAGCTGGCTGAATACATTGCTAAGACGATTCCGAAAAAGAAATAAATTCGAATCGATTTATGTTTTCGCTCCACCTCGCCTTTTCGTCTCTCATCCTTTTTTAAATATCTTTGCAAAAAATAAGAATAGCACAATGAAATCAGAAACCCTTGCAGCCAAAGACTTTGGTATTGCTGATGTATTAAAAAAACTTGGCTTATCGGAAGTCAATAACGGAGCCTGTACCGGAACAAAATGGTTTGAAACAAAAGGAGAAATTATAGAATCTTATTCTTCTTCTGACGGTGTTTTGATCGGGAAAATAAAACAGGCAACGGCCGAGGATTATGAAAAAATAATTCAGACAGCCCAGGAGGCGTTCAAAACATGGAGGATGATTCCAGCCCCGAAGCGCGGAGAAATAGTTCGCCAGATCGGTGATGAGCTGCGGAAATATAAAGAGCCGCTTGGCAAGCTGGTATCGTACGAGATGGGAAAAATTTACCAGGAAGGATTGGGCGAAGTGCAGGAGATGATTGACATCTGCGATTTTGCAGTTGGCTTGTCGAGGCAACTATATGGGTTGACCATGCACAGCGAGCGCGAACGTCATCGCATGTACGAACAATACCATCCGTTGGGAATCATCGGGGTTATTTCTGCATTTAATTTTCCGGTGGCTGTCTGGGCCTGGAATGCCATGCTGGCCATGGTTTGTGGCGATGTTGTGGTTTGGAAGCCAAGCTCTAAAGTGATGCTGTGTTCGATCGCTACGCACAATATTATTGCAGGTGTTCTGAAGAAGAATAACGTTCCCGAGGGTGTTGTAAACCTCGTTGCAGGAGGATCGAAATATGTCGGCGATAATTTCTTAGCCGATCACCGTGTTCCGCTGATCTCAGCAACCGGTTCGACACGCGTTGGAAAACGTGTCGGAAAAATCGTGGGTGAACGGTTGGGAAGAAGCCTGCTTGAGCTCGGAGGTAATAACGCAATCATCATTACTGAAAATGCAGATCTTGACATGGCGCTGCGCGCAGTTTTATTTGGCGCAGTGGGAACGGCCGGGCAGCGCTGCACATCGACACGAAGGTTAATCATCCACGAATCGGTGTATGAAAAATTCAAAACACAATTGATGAATGCGTACCAGCATATCCGTATTGGTCATCCGCTGGATGAAAATACACTGGTGGGTCCGCTCATTGACAAAGATGCAGTGAATGGTTTCCTTGCGGCGATTGACCGCGTTAAAAAAGAAAACGGAAAAATTATTTATGGCGGAGAAGTGATGACCGGTGAAGGCTATGAAAGCGGCTGTTATGTTAAGCCGTGCATAGCTGAAGTGACAGGAAATTTACAGATCGTATGTGAAGAAACATTTGCCCCGTTATTATACCTGATGAAATACAAAACGATGGATGAAGCAATTGTTCTTCATAACGATGTTCCGCAGGGATTGTCATCAGCAATCTTCTCAAGAAATATGCTGGAGACAGAAAAATTTCTTTCGCATGAAGGAAGCGACTGCGGCATTGCCAATGTTAACATCGGAACCAGCGGAGCTGAAATCGGTGGTGCGTTCGGGGGAGAAAAGGAAACGGGCGGAGGAAGAGAATCGGGAAGCGATGCATGGAAGATTTATATGCGAAGGCAAACCAATACAATCAATTATTCAACCGAGCTTCCGTTAGCACAGGGAATTAAATTCACTGTGTAACAGGCGGCTTTTATTTGTTTAGCGAATCTATTTTTTTTCAAAAAATTAAGGCGGTAAATTTTACCGCCTTTTTTAATTCAAAATTTAGAATTTATAATTCTTATTCTGAACGTATCACTTTAATAAAACCGTGAAACTCTTTTTTCGTGGTGGTGAGAAGATAATAGTACGTGTCTGCTTTCAGCTCGGCGGCATCCCAATCGTTGAGGTAGTAGTCGGTGTCAAAAACCAAAAGTCCCCAGCGGTCCCATATTTTTAATTTAGTATTCGGAGGAAGATTCGGAATCACAAAGAAATCATTGAAGCCCGGTGAAGTCGGGTATGGAGTGAATACATTCGGGATGATAAACGGTGCAATGTCAATCAATAAATAATCACTGATTATTCTGCAACCGCCTACCGTGGTAAGAGTGATGATGATAGAGTCCTCATTAAAATCCGCTGCACTTGGAGTATAGGTTGCATTCAATGTATTGTTGTTCGGAGAGAACGTTCCCGTTCCTGATGTTGTCCAGAACCCACCTGTCACATTTGTTACAAGACCATTCAATGAAACAATTGATCCTGCATCAGGACCTTCGGTTAACGTGGTATCATACCCTGCAAACACCGACGGGTACTGGCCGATTGTAATGTTAATCGTATCTGTCAGGTTGAGACAGGCTCCGGTTGTAATGAGTATGATTTGCGCATTGCCTGAAATGGAATCGTTGTGCCCGGGAACATACGTTACGATGTCAGTATTTGCATCCGGTAAAAAAGTTCCGTCACTGCCTGGCAGTGTATCCCAGTGCAATCCTCCGGCATTCTGAAAAGTTCCGGTAAGATGTGCCGAATCGCCAATGCAAATGATCAGGTCATTTCCTCCATCAGGAATTCCAGGAGGGATTACCGTAACCACGACCGAATCCGTGGCTGTACAGCTATAGCTGTTCGTTACGACAACGGAATAAGTAGTCGTGGCGGGTGGACTGACCACAATGAAAGTTGTCGAGTCAGCTCCGGGACTCCATAAATAAGTGTTGGTTCCTGTAGCAGAAGCCGTGAGCGTATCATAGTCTCCAAAGCAAATGGTATTCTGAGTTCCGGTCAATGTCAAAGCGGGACTTGGCGAAACATATAAAAGGATATTGACTGTCGTATCAGCACATGGAGGATTGGAAACAAACATGCTCAATGTAATGAAGCCTGTATCGGTAGGTGTATAAATTGGTGATGCAAGTGATGAATCACTGAATGCTCCTGTTCCGGTCGACGCCGTCCATGTAATCGTTCCTGTATTCACAGAACCAAAAATCGGGAATGGACTATTCTGACAAACTGATCCCGGATTCGGAAGAGCAGAGGCAATGGTTTGCGGATTGATCAACACAGAAAAGATATTTGAATCACCTGCACATCCAAAAGAGTTTATTTCAGTTGCAATAACACTTCCTGATAAAGATCCGCTCCAATTGACAAGAATGCTGTCTGTACCAACAGTTGTTGAATCAATGGTGCCGCCAATTACATTCCAGATATGTGTCGCTGCAGTATCAGTGAGGTACCATTGCAATGAATCTGTTGAGCAAATCAAATTGTTCCCCTGGATGACAGGTGCAGGTGGCCTTGGATTGATCACAACATCAGTATCCTGGTATGCACTTGAACATCCGGAAAGACTGGTTTCATTTACTGAAATGGTTCCTGTTCCTGCCGGTCCCCACGCAACACTGATAAAATTTTGATTCGGACTTCCGATGATTGTTCCACCGCTTACCGACCAGCTATACAAAGGTCCGGGAGAAGTAACAAGATAGGTTGATGTGCTGTTCTCGCAAACCGTATCAGGCCCCGTTATGATCGATGTTACAGGAATGGGATGGATTGTAACCGTTAATGTATCTGGTATTCCGGAACACCCTGCAGCATTGGTATCCACAACGACAAGTGTTCCGGTTCCGGTTGTACCCCATTGCACATAGATGGAATCTGTTCCTTGTCCTGACAGGATGGTTCCGTTTGCAATGGTCCAGGTATAATTTCCGGAAGTAGAGATCGCAGTATAAACAACTCCGCTGTCGCCGGCACAGGCAGAATCCGGACCGATGATAGGAGATGTAACAGGAATGGAATCAAGATTGATTGTAACGGAATCCGTCACCGAACAATTAAATCCATTGCTCACGGTAACGTAGTAGGTTGTTGTGTCAACCGGATGCACAACAATGACTGAAGTGGTGTCACCACCCGGGTTCCATGAATAGCTTCCGCCTCCTGTTGCTGTTAGCGTTACACTGTCGTCCGGACAAACTTCAGTTTGTGTTGCTGTTAACGTGACAACAGGTAACGGAAGAAAAAATAATACAAGAACGCTTGTATCATCTGCGCACGGAGGATTCGATGCAATGATGGTGAGGCTTACATAACCTGTATCAGAAATTCCGGGAGTATAAATCGGGTTTGCAATCGTATCGTTGCTGAACGTTCCGTCACCTGAAGAGGTCCAGGTGATCGTCCCGGCACTCACGGTATCTGAGATTGGATACGCTGTATTCCGGCAAATGGAGAGTGAATCAGGGAGACCTGTGATAACAGGAGGAGGATTCAGAATGATGTTGATCACAACCGGATCGCCTGTACATCCCGATGAATTTGTTTCCCATGCTGTGATGCTGCCGGTTGCTGAAGTCCCCCAGTTAACAAGAATGCTGTCTGTTTCGAAAGAGATTGAATCAACAGTTCCCCCGATTACATTCCACGTATAGGTTGAACTTGTGTCCACAGGAGTGTAATACCATTGCATGGAGTCAGTCGCGCAGATCACCGTATCTCCGTTTATGAGAAGCGGGAATGGCTGCGGGTTAATAAAAATGTCAGTGTCCTGTGTGGCAAAACAACCGGCGGCATTTGTTTCCTGCACCGAAACCAGTCCCGGTCCTGCGGGTCCCCAAATCACGCTGACAAAAATCAATGTATCAACTCCTGAAATGGTTCCTCCTGCTACAGACCACTGATACGTTGAACCGGCCGAAGGAATGATGAAATAGGATGACACACTGTTTTCACAAACGGTATCAGGTCCAAAAATCAGGGAAGGAACAGGAAGAGGATTAATGGTAACATTCAACGTTTGAAGAGTTCCTGCGCAGCCGAATGAATTTGTATCGATCACTGTGATCGTTCCGCTTCCTGCAGAATCCCAATCAATGCTGATAACATCCGTACCTTGTCCTGAAGTAATTATACCGCCTGTAACAGCCCATGTATAGTTTCCTCCGGGAGGAGTTACAAAATAAGTGCTGCCTAAATCATACGCACAAACAGTATTGTTCCCGTTTATGGCTGATGTAACCGGAACAGAATCTACTGTAACGATGACGGAATCAGTTGCAGTGCAGCTCCCCGTCGTTCCTGTTACAATGAATAGATACGGAGAACCCGATGCCAGCAGGTTGTTCAGGGTGATGGAAGAAGTTGTATCTGTTGTGTTCCACAAAAAGCTATTGGCTCCGCTTACAGTCAGCGTCACAGAACTTCCTTCGCAGATGGTTGTATCATTGCTTACCGTCAGCACAACGTTCGTGACTACGTTTACAGATTGTCCAAGGCTGTAAAAACAACCGGTTGCGCTGTCGGTGACATCGACAAAAAAACCAAAAGAGCCGACGCCGCATCCTGCAAGATCAAACGTTTGTGATGTCCCGCTGGCAGTATTCGGAACAGCACAGCCCGGAACAGTCCACGTATAAGTTGAGCCGGCACTGGCGCCGCTTATGGTGAGTGTGGATTGCAGCACAGGATCGGTTATACAAAGAAATGCAGGGGAAGCAGAAAATACAGGAGGAGGATGAATGTACACGGTATCGCTTGCCGTGGAATCGCAGCCCAGCGAATCGGTAACTGTAAGATAGAAAACAGTCGTTGATGAAATGCTGGCATCTGTAATCATGGAATCAGGATTCGTGATGATCGCAAATGGATTGTTTGAAGTCCAGAGATAAGTTGTTCCGGACGCTGTATTGCTTCCTGTTCCGTCCAATGTAATGAGTGTTGAAACCCCAAGGCAGATGGTATCCGGTGAAACAAGTGCTGCTGCATCCGGCTTTACAGAAATATTCGCAGTGGTCGTATCACTTGTAAAACATCCTGATGCTGTATCCCTGACAGTCAGAACAAATGTTTCAGAAGAACAAATGAAAGCTGTTGTATTCAGCGCCGATGAATCAGCAATGACAGCCCCGCCAAAGCTTGTCCACAAATACGTCATACCCAATGTGCTTCCCAACCCGTTTAATGTTACTGTTGAGCAACCGCAGAAGTCAGGAATATTTGCAGCAACGGCAACCGGCATCGGGTTTACAACAAGGGTATCGGTAATTGTCTGAGAACAGGTTCCTGCAACACCGGTAATCGTGAACACCGTGGTTACAACAGGTGAAACATCTTGTGAAGCGAGTGTTGAATCAGCAAATGCATAAGCCGGGTTTGCTGTCCATGCATACGTATTGGCTCCGCTTGCAGTCAGCGTTGCTGTTTGTCCTGAACAGATTTCTGCAGGTCCTGTCACAGTCATGGTTAGCCCGTTTGTGACGGAAAAAGATGTCGGAACCGTATCAACACAACCGGTAACACCATCGGTAACAATGACAATGAATGTATAGGTTCCGGCAACACCCGTTGGAAATGTGACATAGATGCTTGATGAATCAACGTTGGCTCCCATGATCAGTGAATAATCAGGTGATAGAATCCATGAATACGTAGATCCGGCGCCCGCACCGCCAACATCGAATGTATCTGTCAGATTGGGATCGCTTGAACAAAGCACAGGCGTTGTCGGGGAAATGGATGGCGGCGGATAGATATCAATGTTTAAGCATGCATCATCGGAAACGCATCCCGCAGAATCCGTAACGTGAACGCAGTAAGTCGTGAACGCATTTACAATGGCTGTTGGATTCTGAATCGTGTCATTGTCAAGACCTGCTGCCGGAGTCCACAAATAAGAAAATGGCGGTGTTCCTGTTGGAGTTGCACTGAGATTCACCGGTTGGTAAGCACATACAGTTTGATCAGGATTTACACTGACGGTTGGTTTTGGCAGCACCGTAATGCTTACCGTGGTGTCGGCGATGCATCCGTTTGCATCCGTAATGTCCACTGAAAAAGTGTACGGACCTCCGGGCGGCAAATCATCAACAGTGGTGCTCATGCAATTGGAGCAGCCGATTGTTCCCGGCCCGATCCAGTTGATATCCTGCAACGGCAACACACCCACCAATATCACTGCCGTTAATGTAGCTGTGCTTCCTTCGCAGATCGTCTGATCAGGTCCCGCATATACGACAGGTTGAGGATTGAGAGTAACAGTGGTCGTTGTTGTATCGGGTCCGCAAGTGCCATCAACAATCAGCTGAACAGTAAAAGATGGGCCGGCTCCAACAAATGTATGTGAAACAAACTGCCCGTTGGCTGTATTGTTTGCTCCTGAAGCAGGATCACCAAAATTCCATGACCAGTCAGTGACATTCGGATCCACCGTGGGAGGATCAGGCAGAACAAGCGCATCACCCGAGAAATCCATGGATGTGCCAATGCAGCCTGTCGGTGGAGGAATGATGACAGGAAAAAGATCCTGGACCACAATATCCTGGCTGATTGATTTGCATCCGCATTCCGCATTGCAAACACGAAGATCTACCGTGTGCGTCCCCAGTGTACTGAATGTTACCGAAGTATCACTTCCCGACGCCGGAATGAAAGGGCCTCCGTCAATTCGCCATTGAAAGGTAATGTTTGTTCCTCCGTGAATCACTGTTGTGCTGTCAAGCAGCACGGTGAGAGGACCACAGCCATTGCTTGGATTTGTATTAAAGTTCGCATCCGGGCGGGCAATGATGGCATCGTTTGAAGTGGTTGCAAGAATGCTGAATGATTCCTGGTTGCCTGCTGTCCCATCCACCATGATGTAGTATGTTGTTCCGGCAGTTGTTGCAAAAGTTACATTCATCGAACCATTGGGCCCGACACCACTGGCACATGAAATACCGGCAACAGGAGTAAGTGATCCGCAAATGCCGGTGTACACTTCCATTTCAAGACCCGGAGTATTATTAATCTGGGAAACTGTTATCGTTGCATTTCCGTTGTTGATGGCAAGCACGGTGAACCATACGCTGTTGTTGACCGTGTTGTCCCCGCATGAAAGTGCTGGATCAGATCCGGCAGCTGTTGCGCCTGATGTTGTCGAAGTAGTTGTATTGTTGGCACACAATGGCACGGCACTGGAACAGCTGTTGTTTTGTGCCCATGCAGAAAATGATGCCGAAAGGCAGAGAAAAAAAAGGACTGCTCGTACCATGAATGTTGATAAAATCGAAGCATCTAAAATAATTTATTGAAACTTGCTAAAACTTTTTTCTCTTTCTAATTATTAACATAATTATTTTTCAATTGTTAGTAAAGGCAACTAAAATTCATCGGACGATTATGTGCATCTTTGTTTATCGGAAAATTTTTTTTAAACAGACGTGAATCGTAATTTCAAAGACATAGCGAATCTTTTCTCAAAACTTACCGTGCGAAGAACGATGAATGCAGCAAAAGTTTTTGCCAGCTACCATCGTTCGAAACGGGCAGGTAAATCGTTACACAATGGATTACCCATCAGCATTTCATTTGAGCCAACCACCTCCTGTAACCTTCGTTGTCCTGAATGCCCGAGCGGGTTACGGTCATTCACGCGCGAAACCGGAATGCTCGATCCCGGATTTTTCAGGCAAACAATTGATGAGCTCTACAAAGACATCCTCTACCTGACTTTTTATTTCCAGGGAGAACCATTTCTTCATCCGCAGTTTTCAGAAATGGTGAAGTATGCTTCAGAAAAAAAAATTTATACTGCTACTTCAACAAACGCTCATTTCCTGAATGATGAAACGGCGAAAAAAATTGTTGAATCAGGTTTGGACCGGTTGATTATTTCCATTGACGGAACAACCCAGGAAACGTATGAACAATACCGCGTAGGCGGCTCGCTTGAAAAAGTGTTGGCAGGAACTAAAAATGTAGTGAAATGGAAACGACAACTGAAATCAAAAACACCGCACCTCATTTTTCAATTTCTCGTTGTAAGACACAATGAAAACCAGGTTGCTGAGCTGCATGAACTGGCTGAAGAAACCGGGGTAAATGAAATCGCTTTTAAGACGGCACAGGTTTACGAATATGAGCAGGGCAACAATTTAATTCCGTTAAGTAAAAAATATTCCCGCTATAAAAAAAATCCGGATGGAACGTGGAGCATTAAAAACAAAATGCTGAATCATTGCTGGAAAATGTGGAACTCCTGCGTGATTACATGGGATGGAAAAATTGTTCCATGCTGTTTTGATAAAGATGCTTCACACGTAATGGGAAGCTTGCAGCATAAAAGTTTTTCTGAAATCTGGAATGGTGAATCGTACCATGCGTTCAGGCAATCATTGCTGAAAAACCGTTCTGAAATTGAAATTTGTAAAAACTGTACAGAAGGAACGAAGGTCTGGGCCTGAAAAAAATATAAATTATAAACCGCCAGAGGCGGGTCTCGCTTAAAGCGGATTTTGAATTATAAAACTAATCAGGATGTTCAAATTTTCAGAACCATGATTAAACAAAAGTTGTGGAGAGCTCTCTGACGAAATTTTTTTATTTACTGAAAGCCGCTCTGGCAAAGGGATTCAATTTCAAAAAAGAGTGCATGGAAAATAATTGTAACCTTTTTATTTTCAACAGCGTTAGAATTACTGTTTCATGTTAAGTTTTAAGTTAAGTAACTTAAATTGTTGATCGAAAATCCCGGGCTTAATTGTCCGGGGTTTTTGTTTTTTATAAACTCCGAACTGCTTTCTACCGGCTATATCGTCATGATCTCTTTTTCTTTGGCCTCAAGGTGTTTGTCCACCAATGCAATGAACTGGTCTGTCATTTTTTGAATTTTATCTTCAGCATCCTTTACGATGTCTTCAGGCATGCCTTTGCTGTCGCGCTTTGCATGTTCGTTTGCATCCCTGCGTGTATTGCGGATGGAAACACGGGCATGTTCTGCTTCCGCCTTCGATTTTTTCACGAGGTCTTTTCTTCGTTCCTCGGTAAGTGTTGGTACGTTGATTCGGATAACCGTTCCGTCATTTTGCGGATTGAAACCAAGATTTGCCGCCTGTATCGCTTTCTCGATTGGTTGAAGCATATTTTTTTCCCACGGTTGAATCATCAGCGTTCGTGCATCAGGCGTGCTGATGTTTGACACCTGGCTCAATGGCATATTGGTTCCATAATAATCAACATGCAATCCATCGAGCATGGAAGGATTGGCTCTGCCTGCACGGATTTTTCCCAGCTCCAGTTCGAGATGGTCAATTGACTTTTGCATATGCGCTCTCGAATCGTTAATGAGTTTATTTAGATCTAACATAGTTTGAAGTTTAATGTCTACGGTTTAAAGTTGATATCTCCATTGTAAAGCTATCTCGAATAGCGAACTGGTGGCGAATTTACGAATACACGAATTTAAAATTCAGAAGAAGTTTCTTGGTTTCTTTAGTCCCGGTTCTTGTTTCTTATTTCCTGTTTCTAAAATTCAACCAGCGTTCCCACATGCTCACCTTCCATCACTTTTAAGAGATTACCGGGTTTGTTCATGTCGAATACGATGATCGAAATTTTATTTTCATTGCAGAGCGTGAAAGCAGTAAGGTCCATCACCTTCAGTCCTTTTTCATACACTTCATCAAATGTAACGGTATCATACTTCACGGCATCCTTATGAATTTCAGGATCGGCATCGTAAATTCCGTCAACACGTGTTCCCTTCAGGATCACATCGGCTTCAATTTCAATGGCCCGCAACGACGCTGCCGTATCGGTGGTGAAGTAAGGATTTCCTGTTCCGGCGCCGAAAATTACCACACGCCCTTTTTCGAGGTGACGCACAGCCCTTCTCTTAATATATGGTTCGCAGATCTGTTCCATTTTAATGGCTGACTGCAGCCGTGTAGTCACACCTATTTTTTCAAGCGCGCTTTGCAGCGCCATGCTGTTGATCACGGTGGCAAGCATGCCCATGTAATCTCCCTGCACGCGGTCAATCACATCATCGGTATCGTTTCCCACACCCCTGAAAATATTTCCCCCGCCGATCACGATGGCAATTTCTACTCCTTTATCCACCACACTTTTTATGTCGGTAGCATACCGCTTCAATCTGTCGTGATCAATGCCGAATTCCTTATCGCCCATGAGGGCTTCACCGCTAAGCTTAAGAAGTATGCGTTTGTATTTCATCGGAGGATGTTTTTGTTCTATATTAACAGAAGGAACAGGGGTGATTTTCATTTTTTAATGGCTTCGTAATAAAAAGAAATGTGGAAGGCGATAACTGCAAAACTATTCCGCTGCGAATTTATCGAATAAAGAGTTTACTGCAAGCGGAAAGTTATTGCGGGAGGTTTTTGAATTCAGGCAGTGGAGTTATGAACAAATGCCGTTCATAAAGACAAATAAGATTGACTTGAAAAACGAAACAATTTACAGCGATAAAAGGTTAAATTTGTAAATTCAAAAATATGAAAACGAATATGAGCCTTACAAAGGAGCAGAAACAGGACCTCGAACAGCTGAGCACCTATTTTCGAAAGCTTGAAAAGCTTGCCTTGAAAAAGGGGATTGATCTGGACGTTTTCATTTCTGAGTACAAGGATGATGGATATGCCGTGTATGCAACCGAAAGCATCAAAGAAAAAGCGGATAACCGTAAAAAGATTTTTGAAAAGGCAGGGAAAGAAAAATCATCCGATAAAAATCCGGTAGCAAGAAGACTTTGACAATTACATAAACACAACAATGAAATCCCGTTTTGATTTTTCAGAACGGGATTTTTTTGTTCGCAATCCCGTCGCTGGTGGGTTTGGGGCAGATTAACCAATGCCTAAAAATTAATTCCATAGGAAAGGATAAAATTTTACATTTGCTTCCCTCTTTAAGAAAAACTATGAAACGAACACAGTTGCAAACAATTGGTAGCTTGTTTGCAATCGTGGAGTTCCATCCGGCCATAAACTAAAAATAATTTAAGATGAAATCAAAGCTCGAAACCGTATTCATTGTTGAAGACAGTGAAATAGAACGTTCAATGCTGAAGGACCACCTTTCAAAATATAAAAACCTGAAAATAAAAGAATATTCCTCGGGAACAGCCTGCATCAAGGAACTGATTGTAGGCAATGCCCAGGAACCTGACCTGATACTGATGGATTATTTCCTGGATTCCAACATGGGAGCTTCCAAAGACGGGTTGGAATCGCTTTCAAAACTGAAAGAAATTTGTCCCGGCACCAATGTGATTATGCTTACATCAGTTGACAATAAAAGAATCATTGAACTAGCTAAAGAAAAAGGAGCGTTGGACTACATTGTAAAAGGAACTTCAGGCTTTGATAACCTCGATTCTGTTTTGAAGAAACATTTTACGGTTGGAAACTAAGAGAAAGAGTCAAAGAATTTTTTGCAAAACCCCGGAGAGATTTAACTTCTCCGGGGTTTTGACTTTCATCCTTCAAATGAATAAATGAGATTTCGTACTATTCGTATCAAATAGTAATTAGTAATTTTTACTTTTGCCACACAATTCACGAACGCATGCTGCAATTTGCCTGGCTCATTCCGGTTTTTCCTTTGCTCGGTTTTCTTGCCATCAGCTTTCTCGGTAAATCTTTTAAGAATAAGATGGCAGCAGGAGTTCTGGCTTCCGCAATGGTCCTTTTTTCTTTTATCATTTCCTGCGCATTATTTATTCAGTTGCCGGCCACTCCACAGTCAATAACATATTTTGATTGGATAAATGTATCTTCTTTAAAAATTCCAATATCATTTTTGATTGACCCTGTTTCCTGTGTAATGTTGCTTATTATCACCGGGGTTGGCTTTCTTATTCATGTTTATTCAACCGGTTATATGAAAGAAGATGAAGCATTCAACCGCTTCTTCGCCCACATGAACCTGTTCATTTTCTTCATGCTTATCCTTGTTCTCGGGAACAATTATGTGCTGATGTTCGCCGGTTGGGAAGGCGTTGGTTTATGCTCCTACCTTCTTATCGGTTTCTGGTTTAAGAACACAGAGTATAACCGTGCTGCCAATAAAGCATTCATCATGAATCGCATTGGTGATCTCGGTTTTTTGCTGGGCATCATCCTCATCTTTATAACATTCGGAAGTGTCCAGTTCAGCGATGTGTTCACCTCGGCGAAAGGGTTTGCCGACAACCAGCCTGTCATCGTTGCCATTACACTCTTGCTTTTTGTGGGTGCCATGGGAAAGAGCGCACAGATTCCGTTATATACATGGCTTCCTGATGCCATGGCGGGCCCGACTCCCGTTTCAGCACTCATCCATGCCGCAACGATGGTAACAGCCGGTATATACATGGTTGTGCGTTCCAATGTGCTCTATTCACTTGCTCCGGCAACATTATCGTTCATCACAGCAATCGGGATGGCAACGGCAATTTTCGCCGCCACCATAGCACTTACGCAAACGGATATTAAAAAAGTGCTGGCCTACTCAACGGTTTCACAACTCGGTTACATGTTTGTTGCATTGGGTGTTGGAGCTTATTCAACAGCATTGTTTCACGTAACGACTCATGCCTTTTTCAAGGCCTTGCTATTCCTTGCAGCAGGAAGTGTGATTCACGCCATGAGCGGTGAACAGGACATCCGTAAAATGGGTGGCCTGAAAAAGAAATTGCCGGTTACTTATTTTGTCTTTCTCATTGGCGTGCTGGCAATCAGCGGCGTTCCTCCCTTCGCCGGTTTTTTCTCAAAGGATGAAATACTTGCCAAAGCGCATGTTCAGAATAATTTCCTTTTCATCCTTCTTTCAGTTACGTCTGTCATCACAGCAGTGTATATGTTCCGTTTGTTCTTTCTTACATTCCTGGGGTCTTTCCGCGGAACGCATGACCAGGAGCATCATCTGCATGAATCCCCGAAGGTGATGACCATCCCGCTGATCATTCTTGCCGTTCTTTCAACGCTCGGCGGATTTCTGGGAATGCCTTCTATCTTCACAGAGAAGCATGTATTCGATCATTTCCTTGAACCTGTTTTATCCATACCACCGGGCATCATCCGCCTTGAGCCCTCTCACTTTTTTGAATGGATGATGATCGGCATTTCAATCATCACGCTTGTCGTTCTTATTTTCATGACGCATAACCGTTACGTGAAAAAAAGCCATGTCGCTTCGATGGACGAAAAAGAGTTCAAGCCTGCATTCAGGCTTCTTTATCATAAGTACTACATTGATGAGCTGTACGACAAATTGTTTGTGAAACCACTTTACTGGTTCAGCGATTTGTTTTATAAAATTGTGGATGTAAAAATGGTTGATGGCATCGTGAATTCGGTTGGAAGGAGTGTAGTGTGGGGAAGTAAGACGGTGCGCCTTGCGCAATCCGGCTCAACCGGATTTTACATTTTCATAATGGTAATAGGAATGATTGCAATGTTATTGTTTAATTTATTTTGATAAGATGATCACACAGATTATTATTCGATTACACAGATTGTTATATACATCAGTATAATCATTTTAGAAATCGGTGTAATCCTAAAAAAATGTTGACAGTACTTATATTTTTTCCTCTGCTTGCTGCCGTTGCAGTTCTGCTCGTCAGACAACATGCAAAGCAAATTGCATTGACGGCGGCTGTGATTGAGTTTGCATTGAGTCTTTGGATGACAATGCAATTTAACCCGGCAGGCGGCGCTCAGTTCCTTGTGGATTGCTGGTGGGTTCCTTCGCTGGGCATCAGCTTTAAAGTTGCAATGGATGGAATCAGTATGTTACTTGTCCTGCTCACCACCTTTCTGACCCCGATCATTATTCTCTCTTCCTTTAATCACAGTTACAAAAACTCTTCACTGTTTTATTCATTGATTCTTGTGATGCAAATGGCATTGATCGGTGTATTTGTCGCCTTTGACGGATTTTTATTTTATATCTTCTGGGAGCTTGCATTGATACCAATTTACCTCATCTGCCTGATGTGGGGAGGAAATGAACGCATTCGCATTACCTTAAAATTTTTCATCTACACGTTGTCCGGAAGCCTGCTTATGCTGGTCGGTTTAATTTATCTCTACCTGCAGACCCCGGGCACTCACACATTCGACATCCAGGCATTCTATGGACTCCGTTTATCAGCGTCAGAACAGGCATGGATTTTCTGGGCATTTTTTTTAGCGTTCGCCATCAAGATGCCGGTCTTTCCGTTTCATACATGGCAACCGGATACCTATACGGATTCACCATCTCCCGGAACGATGCTTCTTGCCGGTATCATGCTGAAGATGGGTGTCTATGGAGTGATTCGCTGGCTGCTTCCGATAGCGCCGCTGGGCTTAAAAGATTGGGGAACGACAGCCATGGTGCTTTCTGTCATTGGTGTGGTGTATGCATCATGTATTGCGCTGGTGCAAAAAGATTTTAAGCGATTGATTGCTTACTCTTCCATTGCCCATGTCGGCTTAATCGCTGCCGGTATATTTTCACTGACAATCCAGGGATTACAAGGCGGAATGATTCAGATGCTGAGCCATGGTATTAATGTAGTGGGTATGTTTTTTATTGCAGACATAATCATGTCGAGAATGAATACACGGTTAATGAGCGAGCTTGGAGGGATCAGGAATGTAGCTCCGCAGTTTGCGACATTCTTCATGATCATCCTTCTTGCCACTGTTGCACTGCCGCTGACAAACGGATTTGTCGGGGAATTTCTCCTGATCAACGGAATCTATCAGTTCAACGCATGGATGGCTGCTGTTGCCGGATTGTCAATTATCCTGGGTGCAGTATACCTGCTTACTGCCTATCAGAAAATCGCACTCGGAAAAAAAAATAATCTTACAGGAACATTTATTGATTTAACCTCTACAGAAAAAATGGTTTTAATTCCATTGGTGATCATGATATTCTGGATCGGAATTTATCCGAAACCGTTTCTGGATATTGCGGAACCCTCCGTAAAGAATCTGTTGGATGTAATTCATGGGTCGGGTGGATTAATAATTAAATAATAATTGAAAATTTAAGATTGAAAATTGGCTTTGATGTTCAATAATCATTTTTTCAATCTTCAATACATAAAATGACAACATTAATCATACTTTCCTCCCTCGGAATTATCACTTTGTTTTCTGAAATGCTGAATTTCAGGAAAGCCCTGCAGCCGTTGATTATGCTGGGTCTTGCCGCAGCGCTTGTCACCGATATCCTGGCCTGGAACACGAACGGCCATTATTACAATGAAATGATGATCGTAGACAATTATGCAGTTGCCTTTACCGGGCTGTTGATCATCATTACTTTGTTGTGGTTCATCCTGTCGCCGGAATTTTTCCATGAGCCAACTTCCCGCGTTGATCATTTTGCACTGATCATTTTTGCATTGATTGGGGGACAGCTGCTCACCTCTTACAATAACCTGCTGATGCTTTTTCTCGGGATTGAAATTCTTTCCATACCCATGTACATTCTTGCAGGAAGTAAAAAATCAGATTTGAGCTCAAATGAAGCATCCTTGAAATATTTTTTAATGGGGGCTTTTGCAACGGGGTTCCTGCTCTTCGGCATTGCATTGATTTACGGAGTAAGCGGTTCTTTCCACCTGCAAAACATTGCGCAATTTGTTGCCGGACAAGGCAGCCTTCCGGTTATGCTTGTCGCCGGTGTAATCATGATGATGATCGGGCTTGCATTTAAAGTATCAGCGGTTCCATTCCATTTCTGGACACCTGATGTCTACACCGGTTCGCCGACGGTTATCACTGCGTTCATGAGCACCGTTGTGAAGTCGGCTGCATTCGCCGGATTCTTCCGGTTGTTTTTTACGTGCTTCAATTCTTCATCCGCAACCTGGGCGAATACAATCTGGGTGCTTGCAGCGCTGACAATCATGATCGGCAATGTAACGGCTGTTTACCAAACGAGCTTCAAGAGAATGCTTGCGTATTCGAGCATTGCCCATGCAGGCTATATGTTGCTTGCCATTCTTGCACTGAACAGCTATGCGCAAAGTTCCATTTTGTTTTACGCAACGGCATATTCCATTTCTTCGATCACCTCATTTGCCATTTTGCTGGTCGTCAGCCACGTCACAAAAAACGATTCAATTGATTCGTTCAACGGATTGGCAAAAAGAAATCCGTTCCTTGCTTTTATTACCGTAGTGTCAATGCTTTCACTGGCAGGTATTCCACCGGTGGCAGGCTTCTTTGCGAAATATTATATTTTCACAGCTGCTTTGCAACAGCATTACACATGGCTGGTGATTATTGCAGTGCTGGGTTCGCTGATCGGAGTGTTTTATTATTTCCGGATCATCGTTGCATTATTTAAACCCGCAACGGAGGGAACAATTATTCCAGTGAATACTGTTTTTAAAACACTTTTAATTGTCACCACGCTTGCAACACTCATGCTTGGAATAATGCCTCAATTGGTAGCAGGAATTCTTTAAATTATTCAATTATAAACTTTCCGTTTGCAAGAATCCCATTCTTCTTTTCATCAAGAAGCTGATAAAAGTAAATTCCGCCTGTCCAACCTTTTCTATCAATGGTAGCTGACTCTCCCTGGATTATTTTAGTCGAAATATGTTTTCCAAAGGAGTTGTAAATTTTCAATTCAGCATTTCGGATTCCTGGATCGCCTTTGATGGTAAAGGTTGTTGATGAATGAAACGGGTTTGGGAAAACAGAAATTGAAAAATTATTTTCCGGCATGCTTTTCACACCTAAAATCACTTCACATGAAGTTGTCGGACTCGGATAAAGTGTTTGCCCGTTTTGTGAGAAACATGTAAGAGAATAAGAAGGAGCATCTGTAATGCATCCCGGCGATTTTTCCAATACTCCGAAAGTCGATCCGATTCCTTCAATAAAATAAATCTGGTAGCATGAATTGGTAAGCCATCGTTTCCGATACCCGTTTCCGATCAGAATAGAATCAATTGATTCAACTGTATCTGTAAAACCTGTCCACGGATTGAGAAACCCCTGGATAGTGTCTCCAATCTGCATGTTAAAATCATAAAGAAGATGTTCAACTGAATCGCCCGGAGGAATTAAATAAACAGTCCTTAATACAGTATCCTGCCTGATCGAACCTTTGTGAACAGAATTAATAACAGGAGGGGAACAATTGGACACTACGCAAGGTGTGGTCATTTTGTGATAAATCATGGAATTAATAGTTGTATCACCATTGAGAACCATGGAATAATCTTCATAAAGATCAGAGAAAGGCAAACACCCCTGCCATAAATAATAATTTACATTCCACACCGCATTCGAATCGGGAAACGGATGATAAACAGAAGTCTGTGAGCGGGAAGGGTGAGCAGAGTGAAGAAGGAAGAGGATGAGTACAAGTTTTTTCATGTTAAATTATTTTAAAGTGATGATACCAACTCAAAGCTATTCAAAAAAGACCATAATCCAATGGTCAGACGGATGTCATAAAAACAGGTTGCCCGTTTTGGATTTGAACAGAATTTCATATTATTGCGTCCCCAAGAATGGATGGGGCATGAAATTTATTTACTAAATCATCGTTATTAAACACCTCTGAATTTTACAACAATCATCCTTAAATCAATATTCTCATGAGCAAACAACAATCATCGGGCGGTTTTAAATCCATCATGGTAGCCATTGTAATTCCGGCAGCTTTTATCGTGGCTGTTCTCTTTTACATGTTTGTGTTGGGTAATCCCGCCAACTTCCAGGACAGCGATCCCGAAAAAAATCCAATCAATTATTTCGGAACGATGCACAAAGGCGGACCGATTGTTCCCGTGCTGATCACTTGCTTTTTAGTTGTAGTGATATTTGCTCTCGAACGCTTTGTTACCATTCGTAAGTCGAAAGGAACATCAAGCATTGAAGGATTTGTTGAAAGAATACGAACGCTGATGTCAAAAGGAGACCTTGCCGGAGCAAAGGCAGAATGCCTGAAACAACGGGGATCTATTGCCAACGTGGTGGATGCAGGAATAAATATGTATCAGCAGATTGAACCCGACAGAAACCTGGATAAAGAAAGAAAAATTCTCGCCATTCAGAAAGAGCTGGAAGAGGCAACCACACTTGAGCTTCCGATGCTTTCAAAAAACCTTGTCATCATCTCTACCATTGCCTCCATTGCAACACTTCTTGGACTGTTGGGAACGGTAATCGGAATGATTCGTGCCTTCCAGGCGTTGGCACAAGCAGGAGCGCCCGATGCAGTTGCTCTTTCAACAGGTATTTCTGAAGCCCTTATTAATACAGCGCTCGGAATTTTGACGTCTGCTGTGGCTATTATTTTATATAATTATTTCACGAACAAAATTGACAGTATCACATACGGCATTGACGAAGCAGGATATAGCGTGGTTCAGACATTCGCTTCACGTTACAAAGAATCGTAAGAACGGTTGACATTTTTATTGAATCGTTAGGATTTGTGGAAAAGAAATAACATCCGACTCATCATTTAACAATAACCCGATGCCAAAGATCAAAGTACCGAAAAAAAGTCCCTCATTGGATATGACCCCGATGGTGGATCTGGCGTTTTTGTTAGTGACCTTTTTTATGCTCACTACCAAATTTCGCCCGGATGAACCTGTCATTGTTGATATGCCGTCTTCTGTTTCTGAAATACCGTTACCTGATAAAAATGTATTTCTCATTACCGTTGATAAGGACGGCCGGGTTTTTTATAATGTAGAAGGGCAACAGATAAGAACCACCATTCTCCAGAAAATGGCGGAGCGCTATAAGGTTCAATTTACACCCCAGGAAGAAAAACGGTTTTCAGTATTATCATCATTTGGAATGCCGATGGAAAACATGAAAGCATACCTGGATGCAGATGAAGAGGGCCGGAAAAAAATGAATCTTTCTACGAAAGGAATTCCGATTGATTCAACCAATAACCAGCTTTCAGATTGGATAAATTTTGGGCGTCATGCCGGACCCCAATACAATATGGCAATTCGCGGAGACGGGGATGCCGATTTACCAACAATAAAAAGAGTGATCTCAATACTTCAGGATAATAAGGCAAACCGTTTTGCTTTAATCACCAACCTTGAAGGAGGACCGGAACCGGAAAAGAAAAAGTAGGAACACTACTAGTGTATCCGCAGATTCGATTTCAGTCTGCGATCCGATACAAGAATTAAAAACAGTCAGAGTAAATAAAATGTCAGAAGTACAACAACAGGATAGCGGATCAGGTAAAGGCGGGAAGCACACAAAAGTGCGGGCTAAAAAGTCGTCTACTCATATTGACATGACGCCTATGGTTGATCTTGCATTTTTACTTCTTACGTTCTTTATGCTCACTACTACTTTCAGCAAACCGAAAACCATGGACATTACCATGCCGGTGAAGGATGCAAAAGAGGAAGAGCAAACCAAGGTTCCGGCATCGCAGACACTTTCAATTCTGCTTACCGAAAAGAATCGCATCATCTGGTACATGGGTGTTGACGATCCAACACAGCCTCCCCAGACAAACATTGCTGATTTCTCTTTGAACAGTGCGAACAGTATCCATAAAGTATTGCTCGAAAAAAATCAACTGATATTTAATGAAGTTCAGGCTGTGAAAGATTCAGTTGCAAAAGGGCTGATTAAAAATGACAAAGATGAAATTAAAAAGCACATTGGTGCGGTAAAAGTCGCAGAGAAAAAAGGATTGATTGTGTTGATAAAGCCCGATGATAAATCAAAATATAAAAATCTCGTTGACATTTTGGATGAGATGCTGGTAACCAATGTGGCTCGTTATGCCATTGTGGCTGTATCAGATAATGAATTGGAGCTCATAAAAAATACACAGTAATGGCATACTAATTTACGAGGGAATACGATGTTACTGATAACAGCAGGATTTGATAAAACAGTTAGTGCATTTGTACCTTTCGTAAAAACTTGATGATCTATAGTGTTTTCTTAATAGTCGTAAAATAGTAGTAATTAGTAACCTGATGAAATGGCTTTTTGACTGGAATGATGCAACGAATCCCGCAAGGGCTGAGTTGGTATTTGCCAATCGCAACAAAGAATATGGCGCATACCAGCTTCGCAAAAAATACGAGAAGCGTGTCATCAATGCATTGCTTATTGCTGTAGGTGCAGTTGCATTGGCCGTTGTCATTCCCATTATTGTAAATGTTATATCAAAAGCGAATTTCGGAACGAATGTAAAAGTAACAGAGGATGTTACGTTAATGGAACCTCCGCCAATTGATAAGACAGCACCGCCACCACCACCTGTTATTCCTCCACCGCCTGTTCAGCAGACAATCAAATTCACTCCACCAAAAGTGGTGAAAGACGAAGAGGTAGAAGAACCACCTCCAACACAGGAGGAAACAAAAGAGGTTCAGGTTGCTACGGAAACACATGAAGGCGATAAAAACGCTGTTGAGCTTCCGCCCGAAACTCCGGTCGGAGAAGACGAAGGAAAAATATTTACCATCGTTGAAGAAATGCCAAGTTTTCCTGGTGGTGAAGAAAAAATGATTGAATACATTGGCAAGAACGTCAAATATCCTCCCGTTGCACGAGAAAACGGTATACAGGGAAGGGTGTATGTGAATTTTTATATTGACAAAGACGGAAAAGTTCAGAACGCAAAAATAGCCCGTGGTATTGGTGGAGGATGCGATGAAGAAGCTTTGCGTGTTGTGAAATCAATGCCAACCTGGAAACCGGGAAAGCAAAATGGCCGCGCTGTCAATGTAAACTACAACCTGCCTGTAAACTTCACGCTCAAATAATTTTTTTCCGGTCATGAGCAACCGTAAGCCTTTTGCGGAGCGAGCTTACTTTTACTTCGGCATTTTTATGATTGCAGTGTATGTATTCACGGGTTTAATGCTGATATTTGTTTTGACTTTTTTACAGATTCAGCCGACAAACCGAATCGCAGCAGGAAGTGTTTTGATTGCATATGCCGGTTACCGAACGTATAAATTAATCCGTGAAAGGAAATCTTTTTTATCCCCAGGAAACGAAAATGAGCCGTCTTAAATTTTCAATCCTTGTTTTAAGCTGTTGTGTTCTTGCTTCCTGCAGCAATTCAGGCAAGCCCAAATTAACAGATACACCTACAGCAGGAAACATCCTGGTTATTGCAGATGAATCCTACCAGCCATTGGTTTCAACAGAAGCGGATACGTTTATGGGGCTTTACCGGAATGCAAAAATTGTAGTGAAGTACCTTCCTGAGACGGAGGCTTTCAAAGAGCTGACCAGCAATGATTCTGTCAGGCTCATTATTTCTGCGCGTGAACTGAATGAAAATGAAAAGGATTATTTCAAAGGAAGAAATCTTCTTCCCGTTACCACCAAGATTGCCATTGATGCAGTAGCGCTCATTGTAAACAATGACAATCCGGATACCCTCATCACCTATGATAAAGTGCAGGACATCATCAGCGGAAAAGTTTATTCCTGGAAACAGGTGAATAAGAAATCATTGCTGGATAGCATCAGCATTGTATTCGACCGCAACGGTTCAGCCAATACACGTTACCTGAAAGAAAAGTTTCTTGGTAACAGCCCGTTCCCGAAAAATTGTTATGCAACCAACTCCAATGCCGAGGTGGTGGAATACGTCAGCCGGAATAAAAATGCAATTGGGGTACTCAGTGTTAATTGGATCAGTGATGCCGATGATCCTTCTGCGAACAATTTCCTGAAAAAAATTCATGTAGTTGAAATTTCCCCTCCTGATACTTCAAAAGATGCAGGACAATTTTTTAAACCATACCAGGGGTTTATTGCATTGAATCAATACCCGCTTACAAGAAATGTGTATGTCATAAGCCGTGAGGGCCGCAGTGGGCTTGGCACGGGCTTTGCCTCCTTTGTCGCCGGTGACCAGGGGCAGCGTATCGTTCGATTAATGGGCATGTTACCGGCCACCATCCCGGTCCGACTTATCAGGTTAAATCAATAATTAATATGAAGAAAAAAATATTCGCAGCTACGCTGATTTTACTGTTCGCATTGAATGTTCAGTCACAATCGTTGAAAGATGCCATTCATCTGACAGACAATGAACAATTCGAAGCAGCAACAACAGTTTTCAGGAACCTGCTTACTGCGGAACCATCTAACGGAACCAACTATTTTTACTTCGGGGAAAATTACCTGCTCAACGATAACCAGGATTCAGCCATGCTGATGTTCAACAAAGGCTTACAGGTTGATCCGGCCAATGTGTTGAATACAATCGGGCTTGCAAAAATTAAATTGAACAAGGCAAGCATAATTGAAATGAAAGCATTGAGCGAACGCGCTGTCCGGGATGCTGAAAAATCAAAACGCGAATACGATGCCCTTCAGAATAAGACCCCGGAAGACCAGAGCCGGTTAGTGGGAGAGATGCAGGCAAAAGTAGGAGAAGCCCAGGCAAAGTACGCGGAGGCAAAAGCGAATGTGGCGGAAGCGCAAACAATGATTGATGCGGCACTCATTAAAGCAGGTCCCAAAAATTCACAAGCCATGATTGAAGCAGCTGATGCACTGATCAGGTTTAAAAATAAAGATCTTGATAAGGCAAAAACAATCCTGGATAAAGCTGCAGCGCTTGATCCTAAGAATTCAGAGATCCAGATTTTATATGGTGATATTTATTCCGAGCTGAACAATGGTTCGTTGGCGGCTGAATATTATAACAAAGCGCTTGAGCTTGATAAAAACTCTGCAAAAGCGATTGTAAGCAAGGGAAGATTGTACCGGCGCTCCACCAACAATGATGGAGCCGCTGAAGAATTTCAGAATGCAATTAAAATTGACGCCGGCTATGCGCCCGCACATCGTGAACTGGGAGAAATATATTACAAGCTCAATAAACTTGAGAAGGCAAAAGAAGAATACCGTATTTACCTTGATCTTTCAAAAAATAACAAGAGTGCGAGAATCCGTTATGCATCATTTCTTTTTTACAGCAAGGATTATGTTGGAGCTATCAATGAGATTAACCAGCTTTCAAAAGCGGATCCTGACAACCTCACGCTTCTTCGACTGACGGCATATTCTTATTATGAAACGAAAGATACGGTGAAAGCGCTTGCAGCTGTTCGTTCGCTTTTTACAAAACTCACGGACGAGAATTCGGCACCGAAAGATTACGAGTACTATGGAAAAATTCTTGCACTGAATAACCAGGATTCGATTGCTGTAATTCATCTTCGTAAGGTATATGACATGGATAATTCCCGTTGTGATATCCTGAACGAAATCCAGAAAAGCTATGAAAAGCTGAAAAGGTATGAGGAATCAGCGGAAGTACTCCAGGAAAAAATACACAACTGTAAAGGGATTACAATTGCAGACTATCATAACCTTGGACGTTCTTACTTTTTCGCTCAACAATTTCAAAATGCCGATACCGCTTTCGCGAAAGAGAATGAATTGTCTCCAAAGTACGCAGGCGGGTTTCTCTGGAGAGCGAAGACAAATTCGTACATTGATTCTACATCTGAACTTGGTTTGGCGAAACCGTTTTATGAAAAATACATCGAGCTTACGTTGAGTGATACTTCGAAAGGATTAACAATCGCTCAAAAAAATGGATTGATAGAATCGTATTTTTATCTTGGTTCGTACAATTACATAACCCTGCATGACAATGCAGGTGCAAGAAATTACATGAAAAAAATTCTTGAAATTGATCCGGCCAATCAGAAGGCTAAGGATGTGATTGATGGTATGGACAGGCCCAAGCAACAACCAAAAAAACCTTAACTAAAATCCCCCGATGAATCAATCGGGGGATTTTTGTTTGTGTCGTTTTAGTTTTTACATTGCGTAGCAAAAATAAAAAGGAACTATGGCATCAACCCTCTTAAGTAAAAAGCCAATTGAATTATTGGTCAGAGAATCAGATGAAGGCGAGCATACACTGAAACGTACACTCAGTGCTTCTAACCTGATTGCACTTGGTATCGGGGCTATTATCGGTGCAGGCCTTTTTGTACGTACAGCAGCAGCAGCAGCTAACAATGCGGGGCCATCCGTCACACTTGGATTTGTGGTAGCCGCTATTGGTTGTGCTTTAGCGGGATTGTGTTATGCGGAATTTGCTTCAATGATTCCAATTGCAGGCAGCGCATATACCTATTCGTACGCAACCATGGGCCAGTTCATGGCATGGATCATCGGATGGGATCTGGTGCTGGAATATGCCATCGGTGCTGCCACCGTAAGCATTGCATGGAGTGAATACCTGAATAAGCTGCTTGCATATTTCCACTGGAACATACCTTACCGCTGGTGCCACTCACCGTTTGAACATGATCCGGGAGGTACATATGGTATCATGAATATTCCGGCACTGTTTATTCTTTTAGTGCTCACCTTATTGCTTATTAAGGGAACAAAAGAATCTGCTTTCATAAATGGAATCATTGTAATCACGAAAGTAACGATTGTCGTGTTGGTCATTACATTGGGATGGTCGTTTATCAATCCTGCGAATCATACACCGTTTATTCCACCGGCATCTGTACATGTAGACAGCCAGGGTGTGAGCCATAATTATGGTGGTATTCTCGGAATACTGGGCGCTGCGGGAGTTGTGTTCTTTGCTTTTATCGGATTCGATGCTGTATCCACCGCTGCGCAGGAAGCAAAAAATCCGAAGCGTGACATGCCGATCGGAATTCTTGGCTCTCTTGCTATTTGTACTGTGCTGTATATTCTGTTTGCCTACGTGCTTACGGGAATATCTTCTGTAAATGATTTCAGAACCGTTGGGAAAGAAGCTTCGGTCACTTACGCAATACAAACCTATATGACCGGTTATGGCTGGCTTGCTAAATTAGTAACCGTTGCCATCCTTGCAGGATTCTCATCGGTAATTCTTGTCATGCTGCTGGGCCAGTCAAGGGTATTTTATTCGATGAGCCGCGATGGATTGGTTCCACCTGTTTTTTCACAGCTGCATCCAAAGTATCGCACACCTTATAAATCCAATTTGCTCTTTTTATTATTTGTAGGATTGTTTGCGGCGTTTATCCCCGGAGATATTGTAGGGGATATGACCAGTATAGGAACTTTATTTGCATTTATCCTTGTGTGCGCAGGAGTGATAATTATCCGGAAAACACATCCCGATTTACCACGCCAGTTCAAGACACCTCTTGTTCCGCTTGTTCCGATTTTAGGCATCTTTGTCTGTGGAGCTATGATTTTTGGTTTAGGCTGGACGAACTGGATGCGACTTGGTGTCTGGCTTGCTATCGGACTCATTATTTATTTTTCTTATAGCCGTAAGCGCGCAAAACATTAAAAAACAATTTTCGTTGTTTTTAATGAAACCTGTAAGCTGTAAGGCTTACAGGTTTTTTGTCGTATGAATACAGGTTTATTTCAAAACATTTTTTCCTCATTGAAGTAAAACATATAATTTATCCCTATTCGTTGAGGACGATTACGCTGATGATTTTTTTACAGGAAACTCTTACAGGTCCCGCTGATTCTTCCGCTTTCTGGAGGGACATCTGGCTTATCATTATCAGCTTCCTGATGTTTCTTGGAACTATTTATATTTATTTCAAGCTGCGGGCAGGCACGTTCAGCCGTGTAAGAAAATTGCTGGAAGAACGCGTGGAAGTAAAAACAAAACAGCTCAGCGAAAAAAATACTGAGCTTGAAAAATTATCGGTTGTAGCGAGCAGAACCGATAATGCCGTCATGGTTACGGATTCATTGGGTAGAATAGAATGGGCGAACACGGCTTTTATCCGGATGGTTGGTAATTCTGAAAGTGTCATTGGAAAAAATGTTGCTGCTATTAATATTTACAGGGATGTGATTCAGCGAATTGGTGAAGTAGTGGATGAAAAAAAATCAACAATTTTTGAATCGAACCTGAAGACCGATCACCAGCCTGAAACATGGATCAGTACAACGCTGACGCCGGTATTTGATGAAAAAAACCGTCTCAAAGAGCTGGTGTTTGTCGACACGGATATCACAGCAAGTAAAACGCTGGAGAAACAGATTAAATCATCTCTTCATGAAAAAGATGTTTTACTGAAAGAGATTCACCATCGTGTAAAAAATAATTTGCAGATCATTATCAGCCTGCTGAATTTACAATCCGGCTATATCAAAGACGAACAAACGCTGAAAGCGGTAAAGGACGGGCAAAACCGTGTACGATCCATGGCGCTTGTGCATGAAAAATTTTACCAGTCTGATGAGCTGACAGAAATAAATTTTTCGGAATACGTTGAAAAATTATGCCAGTTTTTATTTCAGTCATATGGCGACAATACAGACCGGATAAAATTAATTGTGAAAGCAGATGATGTTGCATTCGATATGGATACTGCCATGCCATGTGGTTTGCTGATCAATGAGATTGTTTCCAACTCGCTGAAATATGCTTTTCCAAACGACCAGGAAGGGGAAATAAAAATAGAATTAAAAAAACTCCCGGACAGTTACATCGTCATGAGTATCGCTGATAATGGAGTAGGAATATCTGAAGAAATTGATTTTGAAAAAGCGGAGTCACTTGGATTGCAATTGATCACTGCACTGGCAAGTCAACTGGACGGAGAATTAAAAATTTCAAGAGCGTCAGGAACGGAAATTTTAGTTATTTTTAAATACCCGAAACCGCAATCGTAAGATTACAGGCAAAATTACAGAAACCGGAAACAGATTTTTCAGGTAGAATGTCTAACAATTTATACTATGAGCACTCTAAAAATAATGATCGTTGAAGACGAGATTATCGTTGCTAAAGACATTCAACGCATCTTAAAAAAGCTTGGTTATGAGGCCTTCGATCCTTTCGTACAGGGAAAGAAAGCTCTTGATTCCATTGAAAAGCTGAACCCTGACCTGATCCTTCTTGACATCAACCTGAAGGGAAGTGAAATAGATGGTATCCAGGTTGCCGAGCAAATACACCAGCATTACCAGATTCCATTTATTTTCCTCACGGCTTTTTCTGATAAGGCAACACTTGAAAGAGCAAAGCTGACAGAACCATACGGATATATAATCAAACCCTTTGAGGAGAATGATATCCGCACGGCGATCGAAATCGCATATTACAAATACACGAAAGATCTTGAAATAATGAACAGGGGAAACCGATTCGCCATTGCTCTTGACAGCCTTGACGTAGCGGTGATTATTACGGATGCCACTGAGCGGATCATTTTTATGAATAAGATGGCTGAAACGCTTACAGGCTCATTGAAGCAGGAAGTGATTGGCAAAGAAATCAGCGTGGCCATGAAAAACTGTAACGAGCAAACCCGTGAAGCGATTAAAACCCTCTCCAAGAGCGTGATTGACAGTGTTCAGAAAAACGGAAACGATTCAGAGCTTGCAGTATCAAATGGTGTCACAGAGCATAAGGTAAGTATCAACACGTATCCCATTCTCACGGTCAATAATAAGACAAACGGTTGTGCTTTTGTACTTACAGCACCGGGAGGCAAGGACATGGTCCAGGAAACAAGCACCGATAAGAACCTCTTCAACTTCCTTGAAAATATTTATGCAAACAACAGCTTCTTTGTAAAAAAAGATTCCCGTTTTGTAAAAGTAAACTTCCAGGATATACTATGGATCGAGGCGCTTGATAACTATGTCATCATAAAAACCTCTCCTAAAGAGCAATTCATTCTTCACAGCTCCATGAAAGACATTGAAGTGAAGCTGCCGCAGCTAAATTTTGCGCGGGTTCACCGCTCTTATATTGTACAATTGGAAAAAATTAATGCACTTGAAGAGAATGCCTGCTTAATTGATGGCAGCCGCATCCCGATCGGGAAATCCTATAAAGACAACCTGATGACCCGTCTCAATTTGTTTTAATAGATAGCAAAAAAATGTCAGCCCTCCGGTATCCCGGAGGGCTTTTTTATTTCCGGTCGGACTTTCATCTCTAATCATTTTTTTAGAAAAATTAATCTTAGTTTCGCAGCATAATTTTTTTTGTGAATCAGGACAATTCAATAATCAAAGTCAGGAATCTCGTTAAACACTATGGGTCTGTTCATGCAGTGAACGGAATCAGCTTTGATGTTTATGAAGGAGAAATTTTTGGGTTACTCGGTCCTAATGGTGCCGGTAAAACCACCACACTTGAAATCATTGAAACACTGCGGGAAAAAACTTCGGGAGAAATTCTGGTAGGGACTTATCAGGTAGATAAAGACCAAAACGAGATAAAAAAAATTATCGGTGTGCAGCTGCAGGCGGCAGGATATTATCCAAGCCTGACACTGATTGAATTGATTCGTCTTTTCTCAGGGTTATACAATGTGAAAGTTGATGCGACTGAAATGCTAAGCCTGGTTGGTCTTGAAGACAAAGCAAAAGCGAAATACAAGGAACTTTCGGGTGGACAAAAACAACGCTTCTCGCTTTGCACAACACTGATCAACAAACCCCAGGTCGTTTTCCTTGATGAACCGACTACAGGGCTTGATCCCCAGGCAAGAAGAAACCTTTGGGAGCTGATTCAGAAAATACGCAGTAAGGGAACAACTGTTGTGCTCACCACACACTACATGGATGAAGCGGAAAATCTTTGTGACCGTGTGGCCATTATCGAACAGGGGAAAATCATTGCTCTGGATACTCCGGATAAATTAATTGATGAATTGATTAAAAAAGGTTTTGAAAGAAAGAAAGAGGTGAAGTCTGCAAACCTGGAAGATGTTTTTCTTTCACTCACGGGGAACGAATGGCGCGATGAATAATCATTGTCGAATTACGAATGGGCCTACGTAACTACGAATGCACGAGTTAAAATGTCATAAGAATAAATCACCGCGTAATTCGCTTATTCGTAGTTTCGCACGGGATTCGCATTTCGATGGAATTTTATTTTACCAATGAATAAATCATACAGTCAGCTCAGAGCCATGTTTGCGATCACACGCGCAAGCCTGCGATCCATCACACGCAGTCCTTCTGCGGTGGTTTTCACATTGGCATTTCCAATGATCTTTATTATTGTTTTTGGATTTATCGGTGGTGGGAGCTTTTCTGTAGACGTGGCTGTAAAAAAAGACTGCGATAAGAATAATCCTGTTTACCAGGCTCTGCTTAATGTTCCGGTAGTTAAGCTTGACACTTCGCTGACAGAAGAAGAAATGAAATCGGATTTGGAAAAGGGGAGAATGGATGCCGCCATTTCAATCCGGGCAAATAAACCAGGAGCCATTCCTCAATACACAGTGAATGTTGAAACCACCACCGCTTCGCCAGAGCGTGGAAATGTCCTGAAGTCGATTCTGAATAATATTTTCTACAACATGAACGCCGCACTTGCCAACACTCCGACCATTGCTGAATTAAAGGAAACAGAAGTAAACGTAAGGGAATATAAAACGATTGATTTCATTCTTCCCGGCCAGCTTGGGTTTTCCCTGTTAAGTTCCGGGGTTTTCGGAACTGCTTTTGTTTTTATGAGCCTGCGGCAGACTCTCGTGATCAAACGTTTTTTTGCAACACCGATTCAGCGTCCGTACATTGTCCTTGGAGAAGCCGTCAGTCGTTTGATATTTGCGTTGATCGGGGCCCTCATCATTATTCTGATCGGTCATTATGCATTTGGATTTACCCTGGTGCATGGAATAACAACCGTCATCAATATGCTTGTGCTTTCCACATTGGGGCTGATCGTCTTTATGGGATTTGGTTTTGCAGTTTCAGGCATTGCAAAAAATGAAAGCGCTATTCCACCGATTGCAAACATTGTAACGCTTCCGCAATTTTTATTATCGGGAACTTTTTTCTCCATCAATGCTTTTCCATCCTGGCTGCAGCCCGTTTGCAAAGCACTTCCGCTTACCTATCTCAACGACGCCATGAGGAAGGTCGCTTTTGAAGGAGCAAGCTTATTCAATGTCAGTCACCAAGTCGGAATTGTCGCGTTATGGGGAATTGGTGTTTACGCGCTGGCAGTGAAAGTTTTTAAGTGGGAATAAAAAATGATAGCCGCTGATTCGCAGATTTACAAAAAATTAATCATTTGCAATCTACGAACTAAAAAGTAGTTTTTCCTTCTACCATCTTCGTATACTCTTCATCAACCGGTTCCCACAATTCAATTTTATTTCCTTCAGGATCCAGGATGTGAGCAAACTTTCCGTATTCGAAAAGCTGGACTTCCCCGATTTGTTCGACTCCCTCTTTTTTTAGTTCCACAATCAGTGCCTCAAGATTTGCAACCCTGAAATTGATCATGAACTGTTTTTCAGAAGGAAAAAAATAATCGGTGCTTTCTTTCATCGGGCTCCAGGCCGTAAACCCTTTTTTGTCAGGATCGTCGCTATGCCTCCATTCAAAGCTGGTTCCGTAGTCATCTGCGTTCAGGCCAAGATGCTTTGTATACCATGCTTTTGTTTTCGCCGGATCTTTTGTTTTAAAAAAGATGCCTCCAATTCCGGTTACCCGTTTCATAACTTTTTTTTTCTGCAAGATAAAAACAACATCCAATGAATCACAAACCAAAATTGTAATTTCGTACGATCAAAATTTTAAGAGTGCGGAAACTTCTCCTGGTTCTTTTCCTTTTTATTTCGGTTCAATGCTTTTCACAACAGAAGTACTGGGTTTCTTTCAAAGATAAAGAAGGAACCACATTCAACCCGTATGAATATTTTGATGAACGGACAATTGTTCAGCGTACGGCACAGCATCTTTCACTTGCTGATCCGACAGATTTTCCGGTAAGCGGGAAATACATTTCAGAAGTGAAGTCCATTGTCAGTTCACTATCTCATTCGAGTCGTTGGTTAAACGGTATAGCAGTCTTTGCAACGGATGACCAGATTGAAAAAGTAAAAAATCTTTCCTGCGTATCCGGTGTTGAAGAGATGACTGGCATTCCTGTTATCGCTTCAGAAAAAGAAAAACAAATCGAACATTTTTCAAAAGGAGATTTATCCCTGCTTGCATTCCAGACAACAAGGATGCAGGGAAACAAATTCAAAGAAAAAAAGCTGGATGGTTCGGGAATCCGCATTGCCGTTTTTGACGGTGGATTTCCGGGAGTCAACCATCATGCTGCGTTCAATCATTTGTGGAAGGAGAAAAAAATTGTTGCTACGTATGATTTTGTAGCGAAGAAAGAATTTGTGTATGCACATAATTCGCACGGTGCGAGTACGCTTTCCTGCATTACAGGTACGATGGATACTATTAGCGTCGGCCTTGCTACAGGAGCCGAGTTTTTGCTGGCGCGTACAGAAATGGAACTGCGGGAACCATTCAGCGAAGAAGAGAATTGGCTGGCGGCGGCTGAATGGGCGGATCAGCATGGTGCAAATATTATCAGTTCGTCATTGGGCTATACGTATCATCGCTATTTTAATTCAGAAATGAACGGGAAGAAAAGCCTGGTGGCACGTGCAGCAAACGTGGCAGCGGCAAAAGGAATACTTGTTGTAAATGCGGCAGGCAATGAAGGTGATGGTCCGTGGAAATTTATTGATACACCTGGAGATGCCGACAGCGTGCTCACTGCCGGAGGCACAGATCCATATACGGATGCACACATTTATTTCAGCTCGTTCGGTCCGACCAGCGATGGCCGCCTGAAGCCGAATGTTTCTTCTCTTGCAAATGTAATTGCTGCGAATGCAAGCGGATGGTCGAATGTGTATGGCACATCGTTTTCGACACCGCTTATTGCGGGCTTTGCAGCCTGTGTGTGGCAGGCTCACCGCGACTGGAACAACATGCAGTTGTTTCATGAAATTGAAAAATCGGCTCACTTATATCCATACTTCGATTATGCACATGGTTATGGCATTCCTCAGGCAGGCTACTTTACCGATCAGAACGATTCCATTGAGCCGACATTTGATTTTGTCATTGTAAATGATGACATGAAAATTATTCTAAGGGAAAAATATTCATACCAAACCACGGAACAGTTTCTGGGGTACAATGCATTCAGGAACCTGTATTACCGCATTGATAACAAGAATGGTGTTGTTCGATATTATGCAGTCATCCTTGCAGAACAAAAAGAAGCGTTGTATTACCTGCTAAGCCAGTTTCAGCCCGGTGATAAAATAACAGTTCACTTTGAAGGGTATACAAATTCGTATACAATCAGTGGAAACGAAAATACTGTTCCTGAAAACAAATAAAATCTGTGATCATGAAAAAATTCAGTGCAATTTTTTTTATTTTGTTTTGTGCCGGTTTTTATGGAAGCTTCGGACAAACCATGATTCTTCAGGTTGACCGCGCAACGGATTCCATTCCGGCTACACGCGGACCGAACCTTAAAAAATTTGTACACTTTTTTCTGTCAGCCGGATTTGTTGCGGGTGCTGATGAAGCAGGAGCGAGGATCAACTATTTCAGCTCTGGCGAATTGGGTTTTGGTGTGCGCTGGAAATATAAAATCAGTACTGTTTATTCCACAGGTTTTGAGTGGAGAGTCGGTTACCTGGCAAACAAGCTGGCACAGAAAACCGGAAAAATTTTTCCTGATACCATTCTGAATGATCGGGAGCGAATGGATTATAACTCATTGCAGCTTGGATATTACAGCCGGTTTAACTTAGATCCGAAGCGTGGAAATTATATGGGTTATTATGTTGACATTGGAATCCGGGGCGAATGGGATTTCGGAATTCAACACGTTACAAAAAATACGTTGCCCGATGGAAGCAGTGTAACGGCTATCTTTTCTTCCTTACCTTATGTAAACAGGTTTAATTATTCTGTATTCGGAAGAGCAGGACTGAATAAGGTTTTATTTTATGCGTCATACAGGTTATCGGATTTGTTCGAGCCTGGATATCATTATCCTGAATTGCCGCGGCTAACAGCCGGGATAGAACTATCCATCTTCCGGCAATGAATACGAATTACTGATCAGTACTAATTTACGAATCCGGGCAAGTCAAATTCAGTTGACAAAGAAATCCAATTTCAGATTTTAATCTTTTATTCTGTGAATCATAGTTGAATCTCAGGAGCATCTTTATTCTTCCTTGCTGATGTTTACTTTTTTCCGGGCAAGCTTCCTTTTCAACTCCTTCTTCTTATCCTTTATTGTTTTCTCCTTAAAGCGTCCGTCATAAAATCCCTGCTGAAGAGCAAGCTTGCGCTGCAGGCTTTTTGCAACGTCATATGAAGATGATTTTTTCTTTTTTTTCTTTTTCATGGATAAAAAATGAATGGGATACGAATATACAAATACTCTTTTTTCGGGCTTTTGAAAACCTTGCCCTATCAGGTATTTGGGCAGATTCAGGGATTCCTGACAGGGATTTTGTTATCTCAGATTTTCTTCTTTATTTTTACGAAAGACAACCTACTGACAATACCATTTGAAAATGCTGCCAGGTAATTCAAATTTGTCTTTTATTCATCATCAGTCTAACGTCTCACAATTTAAATCCCAATTGTTATGAAAGTATATGACGATAAACACATCAAAAACGTAGTGCTGGTTGGCTCTTCGAAATCCGGCAAAACAACATTAGCAGAAGCCATGTTGTTTGAAGCCGGACTCATCAACAGAAGAGGAACCGTGGAAGAAAAAAATACGGTTTCGGATTATCATGAAATAGAACATGAGCGCGGAAGCTCTGTGTATGCCACCACCATGCACACTGAATGGAGGGATTATAAGATAAATATTATTGATACACCCGGCCTGGATGATTTTATCGGCGAAGTTATTTCCTCGCTGCGTGTTGCTGATACGGCCGTCATGCTGCTCAATGCAGAGCATGGTGTTGAAGTGGGAACAGAACTGATATGGAATTACGTCGAACAATTTCAGAAACCAATCATATTTGCCGTCAATCATGTTGATCACAGTAAGGCAGATTTTGATTCAACAGTTGAGCAGGCGAAGCGACGTTTTGGAAAAGCGATTACAGTTATGCAATATCCGGTGAATACCGGCGAAGGCTTCGACAGCATCATAGACTTGCTCAAAATGACCATGTATAAATTTTCTGCGCAGGGAGGCAAGCCGCAAAAGCTTCCTATTCCTGCAGAAGAGCAGGACAAAGCAAACCAGCTGCACAATGAGCTGGTGGAGAAGGCGGCTGAGAATGATGAGAAGCTGATGGAAAAGTTTTTCGAGAAGGGATCGCTTGATGAAGATGAGCTGCGTGAAGGACTAAAGCTCGGTATGTTGCATCATGATGTGTATCCTGTATTTTGTCTTTCTGCAAAAAAAGATATGGGCAGCGGAAGATTGATGGGCTTTATAGACAACGTGGCTCCGAGCGCAACCGATCAGTTCAAAGAAAAATTAATGAGCGGGCAGGAACTGGCCTGCGATGCAAAAGGGACACCGGCTATTTTTGTTTTCAAAACATTGATAGAGCCGCATCTTGGAAAACTTTCTTTCTTTAAAGTGATGAGCGGTGAAGTGAAAGCAGGAATGGATTTGTACAATCCTGTAACGCGCGCCACTGAACGGCTTAACCAGCTGTTCATCATGGATGGCAAGAACAGGAACCAGGTTGATAAATTTGTTGCAGGAGATATCGGCGCAACATTGAAGCTGAAAGACACGCAAAGCAACCAGTCTCTTTGTGCGCCGGGAAAAGAAATTGAATTCGAAAAAATACATTTCCCTGAAGCGCGCATCCGTACAGCCATCATCGCAAAAAATAAAACGGATGATGAAAAACTGGGTTCAGTGCTGGCGGAAATTCACCAGGAAGACCCCACGATCAACATTGAATATTCACGCGAGCTGAAGCAGATTATTTTATCTGCGCAGGGGGAACTGCATCTTGCCATCACAAAGTGGAGATTAAATCATATTTATCATCTCGAAGTTGAATTTATCAAACCTCGCATTCCGTATCGTGAAACGATTCAGAAATCCTCCATGGCAAACTACAGGCATAAGAAGCAAAGTGGTGGCGCCGGACAGTTCGGGGAGGTTTATATGAAAATCGAACCATATTACGAAGGTATGTCAGAGCCGACAGGAGTGAGCATTCGGGATAAAGAAGTGATAGAGCTCCAGTGGGGAGGCAAATTGGTTTTCTATAATTGCATTGTTGGCGGAGTAATTGATCAACGCTTTATTCCTTCCATTCAGAAAGGCGTGATGGAGAAAATGCAGGAAGGCCCGATTACCGGATCGTTTGTACGTGATGTACGTGTGATTGTGTATGACGGAAAAATGCACCCGGTGGATTCAAACGATATCAGTTTTAAGATTGCAGGTATGATGGCTTTCAAAGAAGCGTTCCAGCAGGCTGATCCGAAAATTCTTGAACCGATTTATGAAATTGAAATTCTTGTTCCGGAAGAACTGATGGGTGATGTAGTGACGGATCTACAATCGAGGCGTTCGATCATTCTGGGAATGGATTCAAAAGGACATTACCAGGTAATTAAGGCAAGAACTCCGCTTGCCGAGCTGGATAAATATTCCACTTCTCTGCGGAGCATTACACAAGGCCGCGGAAATTATACCGGAAAGTTTGCCGAGTATGCAACGGTGCCCGGAGAAATTCAGAAAAAGTTAGCGGAAGAGTATAAGAAGAATGAAGATCATTAATTAGTTCGGAGTTCTTAGTTCAAAGTTCGGAGACAAATATTTTTTATCCCTTGATTCTTATCTCTTGATTCTCACTTAGAAAAGAACTTTCTTGTCAGCACTTTCTGAAACTCGCGTTGAATGACGGCTTCTGCCAGTTGTTCTGAAAAGTTTCCTGTTGCTGATTGTTCAAGAAGTTCGCGGAAATTTTTCTCGCTGATATCAACCCTGTAAAGAAGCGATTGAAATGTTGAAGAATTATTCTGATAAAGCTTCAGGAGGAGCGGAGCCAGCTGGCTTTTTAATTCTTCGTATGCTGTCAATTCATTCCCGCTGAATTTTATTTCCTGTCCGAATATTTCAAAATCTTTAATGACCTGTTCTGCCGTAAGACGGATAATCTCCAGGTCGTTCCTGTACTTTTCAATTGGATGGTTCACTGGTTTACTGGTTCATTGGTGCATCCGGGATTTCCGGCTCAACTAATTTTGCCAGCTTCTCCAACGATTCCTGCCAGCCCAGGTAGCACATTTCTGCCGGTATCATTTCAGGAATGCCTTCCTGGGTAACATTCAGTTCTGTTCCGCAGGAAACTCTTTTGAGGCTGATTGAGGTAATCATTTCGCCGGGCAAATTCGGATCATCAAATTGATCGGTATGTTTTATAAATTCATTTGGCTTGATCTCCAGAAAATTTCCGCCGAAGGAATGTCCATTGCCGGTTGAAAAATTGATGAAGGACATTTTATAGCTACCGCCAACCTTTACATCCATTTGATGAACAATACCCAGAAAGCCATATGGTGGCAACCAGAATGACATCGCATTCGCCTCAGTAAAGGCACGGTATACTTTTTCAGGAGTTGCTTTAAGAACCCGGTGTAATTTTACGGTGTTGGTTGACATGATTTTTTATTATCTCTTTTTAAAAGCCAAATTAGAAAATTATTTTTGATTTTGTGCGCGTTTAAATTCAAGAAACTAATCTCGGGGCTTCCCTGATGCGTAACGTAAATTTATTTTTTAATGGCAATTTTTTTGAATGTTTGATTAAGTGATTCGATTAATTGTTGAAAATCATCTTTAGTTGTTAAGTAGTCATGATAGAAAACGATTTTTTCCCCAGATGTTAGCTTAATTCTTAAATTGTAGTATTGAGGATCGATTCCTTTTGAGATACTTTCAATTTCATCCCATGTAATATTTAAATCCTTTCCGCTTGTAAATGAAAATTTCTTCAACCACGAAATAGAAATTTGATGGCTATCGATGGTCCATATGCAAATTCCTATTACGAATTTCTGCCATAAAAAGTATGCAATAAGGAAATAAGAAAAAGTAGATAGTATGGACAATAGCTCATTGTGAAAACCACCAGGGTTAAATATAATATTTTCGGCTAAGAAAACGCTCAATAGAATTACCAATAAAGCTATAGCATTGATTTGAGAAACTAACTTAACTTTAAAAGTCATAAAAATTTACAGCTAACATATTGTCGAATGCCAAACTAATGAACTACTCTTCAGAATTCCTGACCTTACTAAAATCAGTAATCAATCGTTCAACAGGTCGATTGTTAAGCAGGTGCTCATTCACAATTTCATCGACATCACTTAGCTGAACTCCACCGTAATAAATTCCTTCAGGGTAAACAACCATGGAAGGACCGAAGTCACAGGCATCGAGGCAGCCTGAGCGTTGAGCGCGCATTTTTCCTTTCAGGCCTTTATCGTTCAATGCTTTCTTAAATGCTTTTACCAATTCCATTCCGCATGCTTCGCCACATGATCTGCGGTTGGGATCATTGCGTTCATTGGTGCAGATGAAAATGTGTTTTTCAAACTTCATAAGTACGAAATACGAATAGGTACGAATATACGAATACTGGAGTACTAAATGCGAATCAATACTAATTTACGAATGCTAGGTAATAAAGCATCCCCTATTGGTAGATTAGTATTGATTGGTAATTAGTACCTCTGATTAAACGTGTAGATTGGATCGGAATAATTTAATGGCAATGGCAAGCAATATAATTCCGAAAACTTTTCTTACGATATTAATTCCTCCCGGGCCTAATAGTTTTTCAAGGAAGCCGAGATTTTTTAATACGAGGTAAACCAAAATGATATTTAATAAAATTCCAATGATGATGGTTTCAACATTGTAGGTAGATCGAAGTGAAAGCAACGTTGTCATGGTTCCAGTTCCTGCAATCAACGGAAATGCAATCGGGATCACGGAAGCCGTTTCTGGCAATTCGTCTTTGTATAATTTAATTCCCAACGTCATCTCCAGCGCGAGGAAAAAAAGTACCAGTGAGCCCGCAATGGCAAACGAAGAAACATCCACGCCGAGAAAGTTCAAAATGTTTTCTCCCACAAATAAAAACACGATCATGATAAGCAATGAAACCAATGTTGCTTTTTCAGGATGAATGGTACCAACACGCTGACGCACGGAAAGTATAATCGGAATGGAGCCAACTACATCGATCACAGCGAACAGAATTGTAGAAACAGTTAAAACACTTTTAAGCGTAATGTCCATCGGTAGAAGTTTTGGTCAAAAGTAATATTTAGCCGGGAGTCAGGAATTCAGAGCTCGGAGATTGTTGAGTTTAGAGTTGTTTAGTTGTTAGGTTGTTGCATTCAGGATTGTACACAAAAAAAACGCCTCCTTCAGAAATGAAGGAGGCGGGTATTTTTTTACTTCTTGTTCCGGTTAACCATTCAACGCTTCCGCTCCTGCAACGATTTCCAGGATTTCCCCGGTGATAGCTGCCTGGCGCGCTTTGTTGTAGGAGAGGCGAAGATCACGCAAAAGGTCACCTGCATTGTCGGTGGCTTTGCTCATGGCCGTCATCCGTGCTCCATGTTCAGAAGCATTTGAATCCAACAGTGCTTTGTAAAGTTGAATCTTGATGGCTTTCGGAATCAATTGCAATACCAGCTCTTCTTTATTCGGTTCGAAAATGTAATCATTCACCTGCTTTGATTTCCCTTCTTTTTTCTCAGGAGGAGTGATCGGCAGCAATTGTTCAACCTGCACGTACTGTACTGCAGCATTCTTGAACTGGTTATAAACGATTTCGATTTTATCGTATGCGCCTTCTGCAAACTCCTTCATTAATTTTTCAGCGATTACAGAAGCATTGTCGAAGTTCAGCTGGTTATAGATTTCGTTGTGATTGCCCGCATATAAATTCGGGTTCTTCGAGAAAAAATCAGAAGCCTTTTTCCCGATGCAAAGCACTTTTACATTTCCCTCTTTTACCTGCGAAGCATATTGCTCACGCAGAAGACGGTTGATGGTACGTACAATGTTTGCGTTGAAACCGCCGCACAATCCGCGGTTCGAATTGATCGCAACGATCAGCACTTTTTTCACCGGGCGAACTGTAGCATACGCACCACCTGCGCTGCTGTCGAGCGTGGAAGAAATATTTTCCATGATCTCGCGAAGCTTTGCTGCGTAAGGACGCATCTGTATGATGGCGTCCTGGGCACGTCTCAGCTTTGAAGCACTCACCATCTTCATCGCCTTGGTGATTTGCTGCGTTGAGATAACGGAGGATATTCGGTTTCTGACTTCTTTTAAATTTGCCATTTTTTAATTTGATAATTCGTCAATTAGCTAATTAGCTGATTGATCCTTTCATTAGCTAATCCGCTAATCATCATATCAGCTAATTAACTTTTGTACTTTGGTATCAATTCACTTGCCGTTTTCTCAAGCACGGAAGTCACACTGTCATCAATCACACCTTTCTTTAACGTATCAAGTGTAGCTTTATGTTGTGCCTCGAGCAGGTTGAGGTATTCCGCTTCAAATTCTTTTATTCTTTTTACAGGCACATCTCTCAACAATCCTTTTGTTCCAAGATAGATGATCGCTACCTGCTGCTCCACACGCATCGGTGAATATTGAAGCTGCTTCAGGATTTCCACGTTACGTGAACCTTTATCGAGAACAGCTTTGGTTGAAGCATCCAAATCAGAACCGAATTTTGAAAACGCTTCCAGCTCACGGTACTGTGCCTGGTCAAGTTTTAATGTTCCGGCAATTTTTTTCATCGCTTTGATCTGTGCATTACCACCTACACGTGAAACAGAAATACCTACGTTGATGGCAGGACGAACACCTGCGTTGAAGAGATTTGCTTCAAGGAAAATCTGTCCGTCAGTAATGGAAATTACGTTTGTCGGAATGTATGCTGACACGTCACCGGCCTGCGTTTCGATAATCGGAAGTGCAGTAAGAGATCCGCCACCTTTTACAAGATGCTTGATGGTATCCGGAAGATCGTTCATGTTCTTCGCGATCTCATCGGAGTTGATCACTTTTGCGGCACGTTCAAGCAAACGTGAGTGAAGATAAAATACATCACCGGGATATGCTTCACGTCCCGGAGGCCTTCTCAATAAAAGAGAAACTTCGCGGTAAGCAACTGCTTGTTTTGAAAGATCATCATATACAATTAATGCCGGACGACCTGTATCGCGGAAGAACTCACCGATGGCTGCACCCGCCATCGGGGCAAAAAATTGCATCGGTGCAGGATCGGAAGCCGTTGCTGTAACAATTACAGTATAAGGCATCGCACCGTTCTCTGTTAATGTTTTTACAATCTGCGCAACGGTTGATCCTTTCTGACCAACTGCAACATATATACAAAACACCGGCTTGCCGGCTTCATAAAATTCTTTCTGGTTGATGATGGTATCAATGCAAACCGCCGTCTTTCCTGTCTGGCGGTCACCGATCACCAGCTCACGCTGGCCACGGCCGATCGGAATCATGGCGTCCACCGCTTTGATTCCGGTTTGTAACGGCTCCGTTACGGGCTGACGGAAAATTACTCCGGGAGCTTTACGCTCAAGGGGCATTTCATAGGTTTCTCCTGTAATCGGACCTTTACCGTCAATCGGTTTTCCAAGTGTATCCACTACACGGCCAAGCATTCCTTCACCAACATGAATGGAACCAATTTTGCCGGTACGTTTTACCACATCACCTTCTTTGATATCATTGGATGAACCAAGCAATACAGCTCCGATATTGTCCTCTTCAAGGTTAAGAACGATTCCTCTTAATCCTGTTTCGAACTCAATCAACTCTCCGGCCTGCACTTTTGTTAAGCCATAGATACGGGCAATTCCGTCTCCGACTTGCAACACGGTTCCTACTTCTTCGAGTTCTGTTTCTGTTTTGAAGCCCGCGAGCTGCTGACGCAAAATCGCTGATACTTCATCGGGTCTAACTTCTGCCATTTTATTTTCTATTTAAATTTTAGTGCTACTATTTTTTTAGTCCACGGACCACAGTCGACTGTTGACCGTGGACTGTTGACAAGATTTTTTCTAATTCTTCCTCACATACGGATTGCTCGCAAACTCTTTCGTCAACTTCCTCAGCTCGCTTGCAATGCTTGCATCATACTGCTTATCGTCCATTCTCAATACAAAGCCTCCAATGAGATTCTTGTCCACTTTCTCAATTAATTCCACTTCTGATTTCACGCTTTCTTTCACGAGGCGGTACACCTCGCTTCTAAGCCTATCATCGAGTCCGACTGCCGAAGTGATGACAGCGGTCTGGATGCCTTTGTAGTTTTTATACCGCTGAACGAATTCTTTTGCAATTCCTTCGAGGTAAGCCTCGCGACCTTTACGGGTGATGATGTCGAAAAAAGAAATTGAAAGCGTATTCATCTTGCCATCAAAAACTTTTTTCAGGATATTTAATTTCTTATCTGCATGAATGATTGGATTCGCAAGAAGCAATGAGAGATCGCGGTTCTGTTCACAAACAGCTACGAACAGTTTCATATCAGCTCCCACAGCATCAATAACCCCGGTTTCCCGTGACAGGTCGATTAATGACTTTGCGTATCGTTTGGCTACCTTCGTTTCAATCATTTTAAAACTTTCAATTTTAAAATTTCGAATTGCGGATTTTAAATTTCGGATTAATCCGCAATTTAAAATCTGAAATCCGAAATCAGTTTAAAGAAATATCTCTCAGTAAATTTTCTACCAATGCTTTTTGTTTTTCGTCATTACTCAATTCATGGCGAAGAATTTTTTCAGCGATTTCAATGCTCATTTTTGCAACCTGGTTTTTCAACTCTGTAATAGCTGCCATTTTTTCGTTATTGATCGCTTCGCGTGCCGATGACATGATCTTGTTTGCTTCTGCCTGCGCTTTTCCTTTAGCTTCTGCAATGATGGAATCTTTTGTGTCGCGCGCCTCCTTCAGCATCATGTCACGTTCAGCACGTGCTTCGTTCAGCAGCCGCTCATTGTCAGACTTCAGCGCAATCATTTCTTCCTTTGCTTTCTTAGCCGTATTCAGGGCTTCTTCAATATTTTCCTCGCGATCGCTCAGCGCTTTCAGAATCGGCTTCCATGCAAACTTTTTCAGGATGAACATCACGATCAAAAACGATAGTGTCATCCAGAAGATGAGACCTATTTCGGGTTGAATGAGTTTTTCCATTTTTTATTTTTTTGTCATCCTGAACTTGTTTCAGGATCTGTTTTTGTTTTTAATGATTAGCTTTTTAAGAAAGAAGAGCATGGCAACCAACCGTTACCATGCACTTCCTTGTGCTTTCGTTTACTTTAAGAAGATAACGAGCAGACCGATTACCATTGCGAAGAAGGCAGCACCTTCAACGAGAGCAGCGGTAAGGATCATGTTAGCACGGATGTCGCCCATTGCTTCAGGTTGACGCGCAATTGATTCAAGTGCAGAACCTCCGATACGGCCGATTCCGATACCTGCACCAATCGCAGCAAGGCCAGCGCCCATGCCTGCCAGACCGTAACCGATTCCGACATTCACTCCTGAAACTGTAGCATCAAGTAACATAGATAGTAACATAATTGTATTTATTTATTAAGGGTTAAACTGAAATTCTTTTTGTGATTACACTGATTTTAATGATTACACCGATTGGATTATATAACGGCAGAAGCCGCCACATGATCTTCTTCGCCTGCATGATGTTCATGGTGCTCTTCGACGGCCGCACCGAAATAGATCGCGGACAGAAGTGTGAACACGTATGCCTGCAGGAATGCAACAAGCAATTCAAGCAGGGTCATGAAGATGGTGAAAGCAAGTGAGAAGATGGCTACTCCGTAACCGACTCCCAGGCTCATTTCACCGAAGATGAATATCAATGAGAAGAATGACAATGCAATGATGTGACCTGCCAGCATGTTGGCAAAAAGTCGTATCATCAGTACAAACGGGCGAAGAAAAACCCCGAGAATTTCGATGGGCGTGAGCAATACAAGCACTCCAACAGGAACACCGGGCATGGCAAACACATGTCGCCAATACGTTTTCTTTGCACTGAAGCTGGTGATGATAAAAGTAATAATCGCCAACGTCATGGTTACAGCAATGTTGCCGGTGAGATTGGCTCCGCCCGGGAAAAACGGGAAGATGCCGAGCATGTTATTGATCCAGATGAAAAAGAAAACAGTCAGGAGAAAAGGCATGTACTTTTTATATTTCTTTTCACCGATGCTGGCTTTGGCCACATCATCACGGATAAAAAGAATGATGGGTTCAAGTGCAGACTGCAATCCTTTCGGAGCATGTCCCTCCCTGCGTTTGTATGATTTTGCAATGGACAAGAAAATGAGCAGCATCAGGAAGATGCTGATAAAAAGGGAGAGAACATTTTTAGTAATTGATAAATCGTAAAATTTGCTGCCGTCTGTTGAAACAATGTTGTGTTTCTCATCCATTTTAAACCCTTCCATTTCTCCTTCTTCCAGCTTGTTGAACATCGCCGTGGAAAGTCCTTTGCCCGGAGTATAAAGAATGACAGGAAGCGGTAAAGCCACGTGGCCGGCTATGTGCCACTCATGTGCATCGGTAATGTGGCCTCCTATTAATTCACCGGCATTGAATTTTTTTTCTCCCGTTTCTGATCCTTCAGCAAGAAGAGTTGCTGAGAAAAGTGAAAAAATAACAGAAAATAAGAGGACTTTAAGGATTGAGATTTTTAAGCGTGAAATCAGGTACATCGGTTATTCCAGTGCGTTTTTTTAATGAGGGCGCAAAGGTAATAGTTTCGGCTTATCTGACAAATAACAAGAAGGCTATCAGGGGTAATTTTTAAGGCCTTTCCGAAGATGTTTTACGATGGTGGTTTTGTTAGAAAAAAGCTATTGAACGACAAGCTTTTTAATTATTGATAATTCTCCTGCCTTTAAATTGATAAAATAAATTCCCTTACTAAAATCCTGCATATCGGTTACATATTCATAAATCCCTGCTGGCAGAAAATCTTTAACAATCATTTTAATTTCTCTTCCCGTTATATCGGTAATTTTAACCTCGGTTTTTTCTGATTTCAGCAGACTAAAAGAGATATTGGAAACAGTATTGGAAGGATTGGGGAATATTTCAAAATTAAGGGTTGACGCAAAAACATTTTCTATACCTGTTGCTGTACCTGTAACATTTATGTCGTCAATGTAAATGTTGTTGCCCGATCCGCTGATGTTTTGAAATTTAAAGCGGACATTCTGATGGTTTGAAAAAGGAACATTGACATTTTCCAGTCGCCATTGCGATGGGTCCGGAATAAAATTACCCGGACTAATACCCGCTGTGGCAAGCGTGCTTCCGGATTTAGTATATCTCAAAACCCATGTCTGACCACAATCAATGCTCTCATATACTTTTAATACATCGCTGCTTGAGCTGTTGCGTTGCGCATACGCAACTTTAAATGTCAGGTGAGGAGAAGAGATGTTCGTAAGCCCGACAGGTACTGAAATGAATTCATCAATCATGCTTGCCGGATTACCTGAAAAATTGTTGATCATGATCGAGGCAGTTCCTGTGCTTCCTGCATTGGTGACGCGCTGCCAGGTATTTCCGCCATCCGGATTTAAAATGTATCCATCTGTTCCCGGAAAGCTCGCCGGTGATTCAAAGCTTTCAGTAAAAGGAACCGGTTGAGTAACCGTTCCGTTTATCCTGATATACAAATTTTTTGTCACGGAGTTTGATCCGGTGGCATTCCCGGAAGTGAGAGATACATTATAAACTCCGGGAGTGTTGTATTGAATGACCGGTGCGGAATCAGGAGAGGAAGATGGATTGCCGCCGGGGAAATTCCAATTCCAGGAAGTCGGATGTGCATTCCAGGAAAGATCATTGAATTGAACAAAGCTGCCTGCGCAATACGTCTGGTAACGGGAATTGAAATCAGCAACGGGAACACAAACCTGTGTTGCGGAACCGTCCGTACCGGTTAAAACAAGATTCGAAGAGCTCCATAAATTGTCTCTGCCTCCAACAGGAGAATTTAATGCTGCTCTCATTCTCGTTCCTTGTCCTTCTGTAAACATTTTGCAGCAGTAAGAATACTCCATGTAATTCTGCACATTATCAATTAGGTTTCCGCACGTTGCTCCATTGATATTACACGAAGCCCAACCCCTCGTTACCGGCGTATCAAAAACATTATCATCTCCGCAGGCAACACCGGGATCGTTCGTATCTCCCCACACATGAGAAAGATTGAGGTAATGACCAACCTCATGAGTAAGCACACGTGACTGTGAAAGGACGCTGCTGCCTATGCTACCTACATAACTGCTCAGCATGATTACTCCATCAGCACCCGGCGGAGCTGTGCCCGGGTAATATGCATATGCAGCAGCGCCTTCAAATGCAAGCGAAGCAACCGTCCATACATTCAGGTACTGATCATCGGGCCATGGATCAAGCTTGGCATTGTCATCAGCGTTGTTGGTAAGCGGAGAGACAATGTGCTCGATTCCATTTGTACAATTTCCGTTCGGATCAATGGTAGCAAGGCGAAATTCTATTTTACAGTCGGCAGCAATGGGTTTAAAAGCGTCGATGATGGATGCTGTATCATAGCTTCTTTTCCGGTAATCATCATTCAGGATTCTCACCTGGTCTTCTACCTGTGTATCGGAAATATTTTCTCCCCCGTTGTTATGAACAATATGGAAAACGATGGGAATGATGTAGACCTGGCCGGCGGCGGAGGCATCTTTATACGAATGTGTGTATTTTTCCAATGCATCCCGGCGGCTTGCTATTTCCGGATGATCCTTTACAAGCGTATGATATACTTCCGTGGTGTAACAATGTTTTTCATGCTGTGCAAAAGAATGCGCCGAAAGGAAAAACATTCCCATGAGCAAGCCAAAGGCAATACGATGTCCTTTCATAACAGATGGAGATGACAGAATAAAACCGTTCTTAAAATGATTACTGGATCATCAACCTTTTAACTGTTGTTGATTCACCTGCTTTGAGGGTAACAAGATAAATTCCTTTGCTGAGATCACGTGCAGGAACAGCATATTCATGTTCTCCTGCAGATAGAAAATCCTCAACAACCGTTTTAATTTCCCTGCCAATCATATCGGTGATTTTTACTTCGGTTTTTTCTGACTTAAGAAGATCAAAAGAAACGTTGAAGACATCATTGGAAGGATTCGGAAATATTTCAAAACTGAGCGGAGAAACACCAGGCTCTTCGATACCTGTTGATGTTGCTGTAATATTGATATCATCAATGTACAGGTTATTGTCTCCATCGCTTGTAAATTCAAATTTGAATCGCACATCGGGTTTACCCCAGAACGCACTAAGCAGGGAAACTGTCTCAAGTGCCCACTGGCTGGTTGAAGAAGGTACAAAGTTCAACACATTGGTAGTGGTTGCCAAACCTGCGCCGGCCAGTGTTTTCCGGATTGTCCAGGTTTTTCCGCAGTCAATTGAAATGGATATAGTAAGCTTATCAGATTTATTCGTGTTGAAACGGGCATAAGCCATCCTGAATGTAAACTGAGTTGCACCGTAACCGGTCATGTTGATTGAAGGAGTTATCCAGCCATCAACATATTCTGACTGGTGTGTGTTGTAGTTTGGCATCTTGAGACATGCTGTGCCCGAATATCCTACTGTCGTAATACGCTGCCATGTAACACCGGAATCGTTTACTACATATCCTCCCGGTCCGGGGAAATTGGTTGAAGCCTCGAAGTCATTAAAGTAAGGAGGAGTGAATGCCGGCGCATCGGATACATTAATAACAGTATCTTTTGTTACTGATCCCGATCCGAACTGGTTCGTTGCTGTCAGTGTAACATTGTAAGGTCCCGGAGCACTGTATAACACATTGGGATTTTGTAAAGTTGAGGAAGAAGGGCTGCCTCCCGGAAAAGACCAGAGGTAACTTGTTATGGTATCGGTATTGAAACAGGTCGCTACGAACAGGACTGAATCACCGCTGCATACATGGTCACGGAGAGGATAGAAGTCTGCCCTGGGAGCACACACCTGTACAGGAGATCCATCGGTTCCTGTTGCAATCAGGTTTGCAGTCGTCCATAAATTATTACGACCGGCTGTGGAGGAATTCAGGCAGGCAATCATCCTTGCTTTTTGTCCAAGCGTAAACATGGCATTGCAATACGAATAATCCATGTAGTTCTGCACATTCTCTATGGTAGGTGGATTGCATACCGATAAGGCTAGGTTACAAACGCCGACAGGAGATCCTTTTGTCTGTGGAGTGTCGCCTACTAAATCATCACCGCAGGAAACATCCGGTTGATTTGTGGCACCCCATACGTGACGAAGGTTCAGGCAATGTCCGATCTCATGTGTCAATGTAAAAGCATTCGTAGCATTGCTGATACCAATGCTTCCGACATACGATGCTAATGAAATAACGCCATCAGCAGAGCCACGCAATGTATTCGGTGCAGAACCCGGTGCATAGGCATAGGCAGCAGCGCCTTCATGTGAAGCGCCAAATTTATTGACCGTCCAGATGTTCAGGTATTTATTGGCCGGCCACGGATTAAATTTTGCGGTATCGGTTCCGAGATCAGTGAGGAAAGAAACGATTCGATCAATTCCATTTGTGCAGTTTCCGTTCGGATCAATCGTGGCGAGGCGAAATTCAAAACCTGTGTTTGCCATCAACGGTTTAAATTCCGGAATCACATCAGCCGTATCTGCATTTTGCAGGCTATAATCTTCGTTAATCACCCGGATTGCATCATATACCTGGGCATCACTGATATTTTCAGGACCATAATTATGAACGATGTGAAAAACAACAGGGATCACATATACGGTAGAACCTTCACGCTGTACAGGCGGATTGTTCTGTATAAAATTCTGTGTAAACTCTTCAAGCTGCTGCTGGACCTGGAGTATTTCCGGATGATTCAGAAGCGCCTCGCGATAAACTTCGTCTGTTGCACAGCGTTTTCTTTCCTGTGCAGAGAGCGATGCAATTCCAGCGAAAGCGAGTATAAGAAGCAGGTAAAATTTTTTCATGTTTGGTATAATTAGCGGTTACGGATTATTGATTGTGACAAATATAAAAGATATTTTGACTCTTTAAAGTTAAGACCTGGCACTTGCTGTAAAGAATGACGGATGGCTGACAATCAGCCAATGGCTTGCTTCAGGTCGGCAATCAGGTCTTCTGCATCTTCGATACCGATGCTCAACCGGAGTAGAGAATCCACGACCCCTGTTTTTTCACGCACATCTTTCGGAATGGATGCATGCGTCATGGATGCAGGGTGGCCGATCAGGGATTCCACACCACCCAACGATTCCGCCAGTGAAAATACTTTTGTGCGGGATGCCATACGGAATGCTTCTTCCATGGAATTGCCTTTCAGCGTAAATGAAATCATGCCGCCGAAATCCTTCATCTGTTTTTTTGCAGTGGCATGACCGGGATGGTCAGGGAAACCTGGCCAGTGGACCTTATCAACTTTCGGATGCGATTTTAAAAAGTTTGCAATCGCTTTGCCGTTGCTGCAATGACGTTCCATGCGCAGGTGCAGCGTTTTGATTCCGCGCAACGCAAGAAAGCTGTCCATCGGTCCCGGTGTTGCACCACAGGAGTTGGCAATGAATGCAAGCTGCTCCTGGAGTGAATCATCGTTGGTGCAGGTTGCTCCCATCACAAGATCAGAATGTCCGCCAATGTATTTTGTAACTGAATGCACAACAATGTGTGCGCCGAGATCAAGCGGAGTTTGTAAATACGGGGAAGCAAATGTGTTGTCTACTACAAGCAACAGCCTATGTTTTGAAGAAAGATCTGCACACATCTTCAGATCAATGATCTTCATCATCGGGTTGGTAGGGGTTTCCACCCACAGCATTTTTGTTTTTTCATTGATGTGCCTGCTGATGCTTGCTGCGCTATCCATATTCACGAAATGAAAAGTAATTCCATAATTGGAAAACACTTTTGTAAACATCCTGTACGAACCGCCATACAAATCATCGGTCGCAATCACTTCATCGCCCGGGCGAAGCAGTTTGATGATGGCATCTGTTGCTCCCATTCCGCTGCTGAAACACAAACCATGTTTTGCATTTTCCAGCGAAGCGATACATCTTTCCAGTGCAATGCGTGTCGGATTCTTTCCCCGTGCATATGCATATCCTTTATGTTTGCCCGGACTTTCCTGCACATACGTGGAAGTTTGATAAATCGGGGTCATGATGGCTCCTGTTGACGGGTCAGGCTCCTGGCCTGCATGAATGGCTCTGGTGCCGAATTTATAATCGGTCATTGGTTTGTTTATTATTGGTGGACAAATGTAACGGAATCGGAGGAATTGTGAGGATATCAATTCCGAATCAATACGAATTTACGAATGCGACCGCTGAAAAAATTTCAGAGCAAAAAAATCACCTTTTATTATCTTATTCACCCGCCAGGTGGGAACACCTGATGGCACAATAAAAGCAGCAGCGTTCATAGCTAAACCCGATTGAAGCATAGCCCGCCGCAGGCGAGGCAAGCGGGACGGAAGTTTACAGAAGGAGAGAGCGTTTCTTTTCTGATCTCGACAAGGTGAGAATTAAGAGATGCCGAAACAAGTTCGGCATGACAAAAGAAATAGTGCAGCGAACACAATCATCGAATTAGCTGATTATCACATCAGCTAATTAAAACCATCCCGGGTTATCAGTAATCTTTCCTGCTTTGTATAGGATGATTACAGCAACGATGGCAACTGCAAAAGCAATGGCGAAAACAAGCGTTAGCTTTTTATAAAGCTTCGCTTCGCCCTGGAGTTTCATCCGCTTGATGATGTTGAAGATGACATTTTCTGAACGGTGAAAAGCGCTTTCACTTTTTACGATGTAGTCGAACGCCCCGTATTTCATGGAGTTGACGGCCACTTCAATTTTATCCTGGCCGCTGAACATGACGACTTCCGTTTCCGGTTTTTGCGCTTTTATTTCTTTCAGAATTTCTGTTCCGTTCATTGCGTCTTTCCCGATTTTATCAAAATTGTAATCGAGAAAAACAACCTGCGGGTTGAGCGAAAGATTCTTGATGCACTCTTCTCCGGAATTAAAAACTTTAATGTCGAATGTAGAATATTTGCTGAGGTAATCCTGCAGCATCATTGCCTGCATCGGATCATCGTCAACAATGAAAATAGTTTTTAAGTCAGCCATGGTGTTTTATTTTGTCGCGCTAAAATTAGAAAAACTTTTGATTGAATTTTATACCAGGAAACTCAGAACCCGAGTAGCATAATTTTAGCCGCAGATTTGCAGATTGGAACGGATTAAATCCTTACTGGTCTGCGAATCTGCGGCTATTTTTTTATTCTGTATTCAAACAAATCCCTAAGCAGTCGCCTTATTCACCTCTTCCTGCAATTCGACAATCGCTTTTCTGCAGATATCATCGAACGAATTCAGGAGATCGGGCAATTGTTCTGTATTTGTTTTTTCCCCGGCGTATTGCTCGATGGTTTTTATCAATCCCTCGCCCTGCTTGATTCCCATGTACGTGATCTGCGGCTTCAGGCTGTGAGCGGTGGCACGCAATGCATCATAATTTGCGCTGGCCAGTAAGCTTTTCATGGCATCCAGCTGTCCCGGGCACATTTGTAAAAAAATGTTGATGTATTTATTCATCTTGTCCTTGTTCCCTCCCGTAAAAGATTGCAGAAAAGTAAGGTCAGTTATGCGGTTGCTCATGGGTGTCTTTTTTTAAAATGAAAATTTAATTTAAACGGGAATATTTTTCTTTGCCATCAGCCCGATCTTATTCAGCAGGTCCTGCGGCACAAAAGGTTTTGCAATGTACTCATCCATTCCGGCTTCAAAACATTTATCCACTTCATCCTTGGTAACGTTGGCTGTCATGGCAAGGATGGCTGTTTTATTTTTTGGTGATGGAAAATCTTTCCGGATGTGCATCGTGGTTTCAAAGCCATCCATCTCCGGCATCTGGATATCCATCAATACCACGTCGTAATCTTTTGCTTTTAATTTCTCCAGTGCTTCCACTCCGTTGTTGGCAATCTCGATTGAAATTCCTTTGACCAGGTCTTCGAGCGTATCAACGGCTACCATCTGGTTGAACTGGTTGTCTTCCACCAACAGGATCCTCACTCCTTTCAGCTGTTCCGGTTTAACATCCGACTCGTTCATCATTTTTCTCCCGATGGCTTCAGCATTGCCGATTTCATACGGGATCTTGAAGCTGAACGTAGTTCCTTTTCCAAAGTCGCTGTGAACATGGATGGTTCCTCCCTGCAACTCGATCAGCTGTTTGGAAATGGTTAAGCCCAGACCGGTACCGCCAAACTTCCGCGTGGTATCGCTGCTTGCCTGTGAGAAACTTTCAAAAATTGTATTCAGCTTATCTTCAGGAATTCCGATTCCCGTATCGCTTACAGAAAACTCGATGATGGCCTGGTTGCTGATCACGTTGAGGCATTTCACAGAAATGGTTACCGCACCTTTTTCGGTGAACTTAATCGCATTGCCCGAAAGATTGATGAGGATCTGGTTGAGGCGGACAGGATCACCTTTCAGTGCTGTCGGCATTTTTTCATCAATCGCATAATTGAGCATCAATCGTTTTTCTTCCGCTTTGAAATTTACGGTATGGTAAACGGTTTCGACGACATCGCTGACGAGAAAATCAATTTTTTCAAATTCCATCTTGCCGGCTTCAATCTTTGACAGGTCAAGAATGTCGTTGATGATGACGAGCAGGTTTTCGGAAGATTTTTTTATGATGTTGAGGTATTTCCGTTGCTGTGCTTCCAGCTCGGAGCTCACGAGCAGGTTCGTCATGCCGATGATTGAATTCATCGGCGTACGGATCTCATGACTCATGTTGGCAAGAAACTGCTGCTTGAATTTTTCGGATTGCTCGGCCTTTAATTTTTCCAGCTCGGCGCGTTCTTTTTCTATGAGCGTAATTCCAAGCTGCGCGCGTGCCTGTAAACCTTGCCTGATGAGGCGCTGTTCTTCGATGGTTTTATAAATGGTGGTTTCGAGATCCTGGAAGTCAATGGGCTTGGTGATAAAATCAAATGCGCCGCGGTTCATGGCTGTGCGGATGTTTTCAAGATCTCCGTAAGCGGATACAACAACAGCTTTCGACATCTTCTGCTGCTCTTTGATTTTAATTAGCAATGTTAACCCATCCATCACGGGCATATTAATGTCAGTGAGCACGAGATCAAAATCATTCCGTTCATTCAACTTATCGAGTGCAACAGCGCCATTGTTTGCAAAGTCGAATATAATTTCATTGCTCCTGATTTTATGACGGAAACGCTGCCTGATGAGCAACTCCAGATCCGGTTCATCATCTACTACTAAAATTCTTGCGGGTTCTTCTGCTGTCATGAAAAGGATAAGTTAATTACAAGGTTGAAAATACATTTTTCCTGTTATTTTTCAAAGCCTGGTTTAATTCGGGCTGCTGTTTTGCATTTTATAAATTTTTTCTTTGAGCGCCACAAAATCAACCGGTTTGGTAACAAAATCATTGGCGCCGATTTCTGTTGCCTGTTTAAAGTTATGATCATCACCATAGGCTGTTACCATCATTACCTTGAGGGTCGGAAATTCTGTGCGGATGATCCTGAGCAATTCAAGGCCTGTCATACCGGGCATGTTAATATCGGAAAGTACAAGCACGAGATCAAACGGATCGAGCGTGCGCAAATACCTGAGTGCATCTTCGCCATTAAAAGCAAAATGGAATTTGAATTCTCCGGTTCGCAGTTCTTTTCTGAATCGTTGAGTGAAGAGCTGCTCCACATCCGTTTCATCATCAACAATCATGATTTTAACCATATGCACCAATTTTTAAAGTGAGTAAAAATAGAATTATTTGGATAGAATGGCAAAGAGTTCAAAATTCCGGCAGTACCTGAATTTGATTTTTTTTCTTTGTGTTCTCAGTGATGCTTTTCCTTTGTGCTCTTTGTGGTTAAGTTTTTACCACAAAGGACACGAAGTTCCCACAAAGTTCCCAAAGAGGTTTTAATTTCAGGAACTTTGAACTAAGAACTCATATCTACTTTCTTTTACCTTTGTCCCCAGAAAGCGTGAATATGAGCAATCCACAGGAACAGGATGGTAAGATAAAAATCGGGATTACATGCGGTGATGTAAACGGCATCGGCCTTGAGATCGTCATGAAAACATTTCTTGATAACCGCATGCACCAGGTTTGCACACCGGTCATTTATGCCAGCTCGAGGTTGATTTCCCTGCAGCGAAAATTGCTGAACCTGTCCGAGTTTAATTACAACACGGTGAGGAGTAGCAATGATGTCATCCTCCGGAAAACAAATGTCATCAATTGCTGGGAAGAAGATATTGCTGTAGAATGGGGAAAGTCAACGGAGATTTCCGGGAAATATGCATTGAAGTCTATCCAGGCTGCTGCAAATGATCTGAAGGAAAAAAAGATTGATGCATTGGTGACAGCACCAATCAATAAGCACAACATACAAGGCAGCGATTTCAAATTTCCCGGGCATACCGAGTATTTTGCTTCACTCTTCAACAGCTCCGGTTACCTCATGTTTTTAGTCAGTGATGATCTTCGCATAGCAACCGTTTCAGGACATGTGCCGCTTAAAAATCTTGCAGGCGATATAACAACTGAAAAGATCCTGGGCAAGCTGCGGATCATGAACCAATCACTCAAACGTGATTTCGGAATCCGCAAGCCGAAGATTGCCGTTCTTGGTTTAAATCCTCATGCAGGCGACAACGGGTTGCTGGGTTCTGAAGAAAAAGAAATCATCAGCCCGGCTGTAAAAAAAGCAACTGAAGAATCCCGGGAATTCGGGATTGTGATGGGCCCTTATTCGGCCGATGGCTTCTTTGGCTCAGCCGGGTTTAAAAAGTTTGACGGAATACTGGCCATGTACCACGACCAGGGCCTGATTCCATTTAAAGCACTCAGCTTTGATTCAGGAGTAAACTTTACTGCCGGACTTCCGATTGTGCGCACCTCTCCTGATCACGGAACAGCATACGATATTGCCGGGAAAGGAACAGCATCCGAAGACTCTATGCGCGAAGCAATTTATTATGCCTGTGACATTCTTCGCAAGCGGCAGGAATACGATGAGATCAATGCGAGCCCGCTGGCATTTTCAAAACAAAGCAGGGATCAGTAGGTGTGCAGATGTGCAAATGTGAAAATGTGCTGATGTGATAATGTGCAGATGTGAAAATGTGCAGATGTGTAAACGTGATAATTTGCTGTGAGTAAATAAGCTCCTCAAATTGGCACATCAGCATATTAGCACATTCTTTAATAAGCTTAGGTGCTTAAGTTAAGTTGATCAGTACCTGGTTCTTTTCCACTTTATCTCCCTTGAGAATGTGAACTTTTTTAATGACTCCGTCGGAAGGAGCTTTCAGGATGTTTTCCATCTTCATGGCTTCCAGTATCACCATGGCATCACCTTTCTGAATTTTTTGCCCGCTTTCAACCATCACTTTCAAAACCATTCCCGGCATAGGCGCTTTGATGTCATTTACTTTTTTCCCACCGGCAGCATCAATTCCGATTTCATGCAGCAGCGCATCGTATTTATCTTTTACAGAAACAGAATAGACGATGTTATCTACCCGGATCTCAACGGTTTTTTCCTCCCTGTTTATGTCAATAATTTCTGCTTCAAAAGAACGGTTGTTGCGTATGATGTGAAATTTTTCATTCCTGTATTCAAGGATATCTGCTTCAAATTTTTTTCCATCCATTGATTGATGCTTGTCATCATATTCAATGTGAAACTCCTGATCGTTGACTTTAACCGTATACATAGAACAAAAGTAATTTATTCCGGCTGAATACCGGCCAATAAACATTTCAGGTACTAATCATATAAATTTATCTTTGATACCTTCTATTTTGTTACTTATGAAAGAACGACTCCTCGTCAGCGCATTCCTGGTGCTTGTTTTTGGCTGCACTTCAACGAAGAAAGCCATCACGGAAACTCATCCTGAATCTTCAAAAAATGATTCAAGCCGCCAGCGCGTTGAGCGGAAGGTTTACCAGGGCTCGTATGCGCTCGTCAATGATCTTGAACATACAAAGCTCGAGGTGAAATTTGACTGGCAGAAAAAATATCTTTTAGGAAAAGCAACGATCACATTGCATCCGCATTTTTATTCAACGGATAGTCTCACACTGAATGCACGTGGCATGAATCTCAACGAAGTTTCTCTTCTGAAGACAAACGGCGAACATGTGAAGCTGGATTTTTCGTATGATAGTCTTCGTATCCGTATCAGGCTCGATAAAGAATATGCGAAGGACCAGGATTACACGGTATTTATAGACTACACGGCAAAGCCCGATGAGCTGGAAGAAGGCGGAAGCAATGCCATCACGAGGGACAAAGGATTGTATTTTATTAATCCGGACGGATCGGACTCTGATAAGCCAAAGGAAATCTGGACACAGGGAGAAACGGAGTCGAACTCAGCCTGGTTTCCTACGATTGAAAATCCGGCTCAACGCATGACACAGGAAATATACATTACCGTGGACACGAATTACAAAACATTGTCGAATGGCCTGATGCTTACTTCAACCGATAACCATAACGGTACGCGCACAGATTACTGGAAGCAAAGTCTTCCTGCAGCGCCCTATCTTACGATGATTGCCGTCGGCGACTTTGCCATCGTGAAAGATAAATGGAAAAACATCGAAGTGAATTATTATGTAGAGCACGATTACGAACAGTATGCTAAGATGATTTTCGGCCACACTCCTGAGATGATGGATTTCTTTTCTGAAAAGCTCGGAGTTCCGTTTGTATGGGAAAAATATTCCCAGGTTGTCGTTCGTGATTTTGTTTCCGGTGCCATGGAAAATGCTTCCGCCGTTGTTCACCGCGAAGCTGTCCAGGAAAACTACCGCGAATACATCGATCATAACTTTGAAGACTATATATGCCATGAACTTTTTCATCATTGGTTTGGCGATTTGGTTACCTGCGAGTCATGGTCAAATCTTACATTGAATGAAGGGTTCGCGAACTACTCGGAATACCTTTGGTTTGAATATAAATTCGGGCGAGATGAAGCGGACTACCGGAATCAATTGGGGCAATCATCCTATGTCAGGTCTTCAGCAAATAAAGACCCTGATCTCATTCGTTTTGATTTCTCGAACAGGGAAGAGATGTATGATGCCATCAGCTACAGCAAGGGCGGAAGAGTATTGCACATGCTTCGCAAATATGTCGGTGATGAAGCATTTTTTGCTGCGCTGAATTATTACCTTGAATCGCATCGGTTTTCTTCCGTCGAAATTCACGATTTGCGTCTTGCTTTTGAAAAAATCACCGGCGAAGACCTCAACTGGTTTTTCAATGAATGGTACCTGAACCATGGAAAGCCTTCGTTAAAGATTGACTATGCATGGAATGATTCCATGAAAACAGAAACAGTAACCATTGAACAAACGCAGGACCTCCAGAAAAATCCGCTTTATAAAATCCCGTTGCTCATTGACATTTACCAGGGTGGAAAAGTTGAGCGCAAAAAGATCGTCATTGAAAAAATGAAAGAAGATTTTACTTTTTCCGTTCCGGCAAAACCTGACCTGGTGAATGTGGATGCGGAAAAAATGCTGCTATGTTCAAAGAAGGATAACAAGCCGAAGGAAGATTTTATCTTTCAATATTATCACGCCCCGCTTTACCTCGACCGGTATGAAGCAGTTGTCAAAATCGGGGAATCGTACACGTTGAACACGAGGGAATCCAAGCTGATCGAAGATGCACTCAGCGATAAGTTCTGGAACATCAGGAACACGGCGATTAAAAATATCGGCGACCTGGCGAAGGGAGACAAGCATCGCATCCAGCAGAAATTAATTGCCATGTCGCTTGTCGACGATCATTCAGATGTGCGGGCATCTGCATTAAAAGCGATCGCAAAATATTATCCTGAAGATACATTGGCTCCTGTTTTTGAAAATGCATTGAACGACTCATCGTATCTCGTGATGACGACAGCGTTTACAATCATCTGTGACAAGGATGAAGCGAAAGGATATTCTCTTGCGAAAGAGCTTGAACAGAAAAACGACATCAACATCTCTGTTGCTGTTGCAATTTTTTATGCTGAAAAAGGCAAAGAGGAAAACAATGATTTTCTCATTGCTACACTTCGCAAAGCAAAGGGATATGACCGGTACACACTCATTTCGGCATACACGAAGTACCTGCAGAAAATCGAAGATGAGAAAGCCATTCAATCCGGCGTTGATGTACTCGCTGATTTCGGCAGGAAAGGGTCTTCACGTTTTTTGCGTTCAGCGGCGGTGACAGGACTCGAAGACCTTGTTAAGAAATCAAACGAAAAGATTTCAAAATCTCAAAAGGAAATTGATGAGATGAAAGCTGCCAATGCTTCGCAGAATACAATTTTAATTGAAGAAAGTAAATTGGAAAAGATAAAAATTCAACGTGATAAATTGAGCAATACCGTTGATGATATTAAGAAGAATGAGAAGGATAAGAGGTTGTTAAAAACATATAATGAAAAGTAATTGAAATCAGAAAGATGAAATCAGAAATCAGAAAGATGGGAGCCTCTCATTTTTCTGATTTCATCTTTCTGATTTACCGGAATCAGCTTAGCCGGAAATATACCCAGTATCCGTATGTAAATGATGGCCAAAAGAAGCGGCCACGGCAAGTTCATCACACCGGTTATTTTCCTCGTGATGAGCGTGTCCTTTCACCCAAACAAATTTCACTTTATGCTTCCTGTAAATTTTTAAAAAGCGTTGCCAGAGATCAGGATTTTTTTTTCCGCTAAAATATTTTTTTTCCCAGCCGAAGACCCATCCCTTTTCAACAGCATCCACCACGTATTTTGAATCGGAATAAACAGTGACCGCTTCTCCGTCTTTCTTCAATGCTTCCAATCCGACAATCACACTCATCAGTTCCATCCTGTTATTGGTGGTAAGCTTGAATCCTTCCGATATTTCTTTCCGGTGAGTTCCTGCAATAAGCACCACTCCGAATCCACCCGGACCCGGGTTTCCGCGCGAAGAACCGTCAGTGTAGATTGTGATCATTTCAATTTGCTGATTATCAAATCAGCTAATTAGCTAATTGGTGTTTCAAGACACCTAACTCTTTCCCGACCTTTGTAAAAGCAGCCACAGCCTTATCAAGATGGTGACGTTCATGAGCAGCAGAAACCTGAACGCGGATACGTGCATTTCCTTTTGCAACGACAGGATAGAAAAACCCGATCACATAGATTCCTTCATCCAGGAGTTTTGAGGCAAAATCCTGTGCAAGCTTTGCTTCATATAACATAATGGGAACGATCGGGTGTTCTCCCGGCCTGATATCGAACCCTGCTTTTGTAATTTGTTCCCGGAAATAGTTCGTGTTCTCCCAAAGCTTGTCGCGCAACGCAGTGCTTTCACTCAGCAGGTCAATGACGGCAATGGACGCACCGGCGATGGAAGGAGCCAGTGAGTTTGAAAATAAATACGGGCGCGAACGCTGACGCAGCATTTCAATAATTTCTTTTTTACCGGATGTGAACCCTCCCATGGCGCCGCCCATTGCTTTCCCTAATGTCCCGGTGATGATGTCAACACGTCCCATCACATTCCTGTATTCAGGAGTTCCCCTTCCTGTCTTTCCCACGAATCCAGTTGCATGGCATTCGTCAATCATTACCAGCGCTGAATATTTGTCAGCGAGATTACAAATCACATCAAGCTGTGCGATGGTTCCATCCATGGAGAATACACCGTCGGTCACTATGATGCGGTGACGAAGATGCTGCGTTTCTTTGAGGCATTTTTCCAGCTCTTCCATTGTGTTGTGCTTGTAGCGAAAGCGTTGTGCTTTGCATAACCGTACACCGTCAATGATGGAAGCGTGGTTCAATTCATCGCTGATAATGGCATCCTGCTCATTGAACAGCGGTTCAAATACTCCACCGTTGGAATCGAAACAGGCAGCATACAGGATGGTATCTTCCGTTCCAAGGAAGTCGGCGATTTTCTTTTCCAGCGTTTTATGAATGTCCTGTGTTCCGCAGATAAAACGCACCGATGACATTCCGTATCCATGTGTATCAATGGCTTTTTTAGCAGCTTCAATAACGTTCGGATGAGAAGAAAGGCCTAGGTAATTGTTTGCGCAGAAGTTGATTACTTTTTTTCCGTTAGCAACAATGTCAGCGCCTTGTGAAGAAGAAATGATTCTCTCTTCCTTGTAGAGGCCGGCGGATTTTATTTCTTCGATTTCTTTTTCGAGTGCGGGTTTGAGGGTTGAGTACATTTGATCTTTTATTTTAAAATATGAAAATCAGAAATATTAAATATGAAAATACGCGTTGTACCGATTTTCATATTTCATATCTCATCTTTCGTATTTGGATTTAAAACACTTTTCTTGCTACGCTACAAGTCAGCTCGCCATTTCCCATGGTATAGTAATGCAGGCAGGGAACTCCGAATTGTATCAATTCTTTTGATTGGTTGATGCACCATTCAATACCTGCTTCGCGGACTTTTTTATCATCGCTGCATTTTTCTATTTCATCGAGTAGGTCTTCGGGTAAATCAATGTGAAATGTTTTTGGAAGGGATACGGCCTGCTTTTTTGTGGTGATTGGTTTCAGTCCCGGGATAATCGGAACTTCGATTCCAAGATCGCGGCATTGTTTCACGAATTCAAAATATTTTTTGTTGTCAAAAAACATTTGTGTTACAATGTATTGGGCGCCGGCATCAATCTTTGCCTTCAGGTATTTCAAATCGCTTTTCAGGTTAGGAGCTTCAAAATGTTTTTCAGGATACCCGGCTACGCCGATGCAGAAATTGGAAGCCGCCACTTCGAGCAATTCATCATCGAGATAAATTCCTTTGTTCATGCAAACAACCTGTTTTACCAGGTCGATCGCATAATTATTTCCATCCGGGTCGGGTTGAAAGCTGCTCTCGGATTTAATCTTTCCAGCACATTGGGATCCTAAGCTTAGAATTCCACGTGGACAAGTTGTCGCGGCCGCTTCTATAGTGTCACCTAAATACTAGTGACTCCAGCGTAACTGGACTGGCCACAGTTAGGCCGCAAATGTAATCACACTGGCTCACCTT